>Ga0209628_10003550_pt1 | contig 11000 bp, 10 predicted proteins | sample TergutCu122P4_FD_187285 | JGI IMG/M metagenome (GOLD analysis project Ga0209628, IMG submission 187285) | Cubitermes ugandensis P4 segment gut microbial communities from Kakamega Forest, Kenya - Cu122 P4 (SPAdes) (version 2) | ecosystem: Host-associated > Arthropoda: Insects > Digestive system...
ATTTCCAGATGTACTATTTCGATACAACGTGACTGAAATACTTTACTTTCAAGGTCCATTATCTACTTTTCTGTTCCACATACCTCAAAAAACCTATTTTTTTACCCACAGATTCTGGTGGGGAACCATTTTTTAGTAGTAAGTAACTGATGCAGAGCGTTGACAACGATTTTTGTAACGTTGGCGTTTCGTTGTTTGAGGGTTTGAAAAACGCTCATCAGCACGGACTGCGTTTCCGCTCCAGCCTTGCGGACCTTTCAAGCAAAAAGGAGTTGCGCAAAATGTTGTCCGACCAATGGAAGCCCCGGAACGCGTGAAATAAGGGCCAAGACTCACCCGACCATTATTCTACGACAACCAGGAATCGCGTCAATAGACGCAGGTGCTGGAGCAGATACACACCAAAAAACAACGGTCGCACCTCTCGGCACGACCGTTGTTCATTCTGTCGACGTTCAAACTTCGGAAGAATTTGATTTATTCACACCCGGCGGGTCCACAGGTGTCCGGCATCACTTCGGCACACGGATTGCATGGGCGATAAACCTGGACCGGAACCTGATACGTCACCATTCGCGGTACGCAAATCGTTTTCGTTACAGGAACCTGTTTGGGAACCAATTCGCAACCCATGACGGTCTTTTTGTACCGGACCTCTTTCAGCTCCGTGTAACAAACGTTCTTGACGCACTGTTGTGTTACCATCCGGCAAACCTGATAATTACACACCTTGTTCCGCTGCTCCTGAACCATCCGGCAAACCTGATACGTGCAGGTCTTTACCCGTTGCTCCGGAACCATCCGACAAACGGTGTACGTGCAAACTTTTTCTTCGGGAACCATACGGCAAACCTGGTAGGTCACATTCCGCATCCGGGTTTCCGGAACCATCTTGCACACTTTGTACGTGCAGACCCTTGTTTCCGGAACCATCCGACAAACCTGATAGTTGACGGTCTTGCACCGGGTTTCGTAGGTCGGAATGCAAACGGTGTACGTGCAGACCTTCTTTTCCGGGATTGTTCGGCAAACCTGATAAGCCACCGTCTTCATTCGGGTTTCCGGTACCATCCGGCAAACGGTGTACGTGCAGGTTTTCACCTCCGGCACCATTTTGCAAACCGTGTAGTTGACGATCTTGCACCGTTGTTGGTAGGTCGGAATGCAAACGGTGTACGTGCAAACCTTCGTTTCCGGGATTATCTTGCAAACCTGATAGGCAACCGTCTTCATTCGGGTTTCCGGCACCATCCGGCAAACGGTGTACGTGCAGGTTTTCACTTTTGGCACCATCGTGCAAACCGTATAGTTGCACACTTTGACCCGTTGCTCGTATCTCGGAACGCAAACGGTGTACGTGCAAACCTTCGTTTCCGGCACCATTCTGCAAACCTGATACGATTCCTGCCTGGTTCGTTGTTCGCAAACGATCCGGCAAACCTTGTAGGTGCGGACCCGTTGTTCGGGGACCATGACGCATTCCCGGTAGGTTTGGGGTTTATAGCAGGTTTCCGGTACGTATTTTACGCACTGAATCGTTTTCGTGCAAATTTTGGGAACCCAGACCTGACGGGTGGTGTATCGCGGCTGGCACTGAATTTTCGCCGTTTTCCAAACCATTGGCGTACAGGAAGATTCGCAAGCGGCCGGACCGCAGGTGTCAACGGTCGCCGCCGCCTCACAGGCATTCACGTCGGATTCTCCAGCCTGGACGAGCATCCGCTTGTAATAAACCGGGCCTGGTATTTCGCAGGTTTGTGTTTCCCACGAACCAGTACGATATTGAACCTCTTTCGTGTAATAAACCGGCTTGCAAACCGTGTACGGAACCTGGACGCATTTCGTCGTGTATCTCGGAACGCAAACGGTGTAGGCTTGCTGCCGCTCTTCCCAAACCGGCCTCGATACCGTGTACGGAACCGTCCGGACGCAGGTTTCGTAAGTCTTGCGCATCACCGTGTACGATTTTTGACGCTGCTGGTATGTCGGAACGCAAACGGTGTACGGAATTTGCTTTTGACGCTGCTCATATTGGGCACGCATCACGGTGTATTGCTTTTGACGTTGCTCGTAAACCGGTCGGCAAATCGTTTCCGGAACCTGTTTGTAGCAGGTTTCCATCACGGTACGATTGACGGTGTACGTTTTTTGACGTTGTTCGTATCTCGGAACGCAAACCGTGTACGGAACCTGTTTTTGACGCTGTTCGTACTGGGCCCGCATCACGGTGTACTGCTTTTGTCGCTGCTCGTAAACCGGTCGGCAAATCGTTTCCGGAACCTGTTTGTAGCAGGTTTCCATTACGGTACGATTGACGATGTACGTTTTTTGACGTTGTTCGTAACGAGGAACGCAGACCGTGTAGGGAACCTGTTTCTGATGCGTTTCCCAAACGGCCCGGCAGACGGTGTACCGCTTTTGCCGGGTTTCCCAAACCGGTCGGCAAATCGTTTCCGGAACCTGCTTGACGCAAGTTTCGTACACCGCTCTCATCACGGTATAGCGTTTTTGCTTTTGTTCGTAAACCGGTCTCATCACGGTATAGGGAACCTGTTTGACGCAAGTTTCCCAAACCGGAGTACAGACGGTGTAATTAATGACTTTTTGACGTGTTTCCCAAACCGGCTTGGAAACGTTATAGACGACCTGCCTGGTGCGGGTAACCGGTTCGTATCGGGTGCAGATCACGGTTCGGGGAACCTGAACCCTTTCGTAACACGTTTTGTAGCAGGTAATTTCCTGCTGTTCGAGAACGATTTTTCGGCACGTTCTCATGACGGTGCAGTACTGGTCCACAAAATCAGACACAACCGGCTGACACGATTGGTAGAACGATGCGCCGCAGTACCCGGCATTGGCCGAATTCGCTCCCAACGCAACCAGGCAAAAAGCCAGTGCGAACAGAAACGTCCTCAAAACCCGTTTCATCTAAGCCTCCTTTTGAACTCGACAGAATTGTAGGGATCGTGGGAGTATTGTTTGTCGCTGGAACGGGAAGGGGGGGATAGGGTTCTCATCTTCCTGATTTCGACCACGACAAAATACATCACGATAAGGATAGGTTACAAAAGAGCTCCGTCGAAAAAAAACGATAAAAACAGCGAAAAAGGGTCAAATGATTTCAACGTTCCTCTTTCACGAAAAACAGACTGGGTCAAGTATGTTAAACGCTATTATCGCTTTATTCCCGATATTCTCATTGCGAAACTTTTTTGCAAAATACCGCTTACGTCATAGTATCGTCGATCCCGATGAGCCACTTTAGCAAAACCGGAGGCGTAACCTGAAGAATATAGGAATTCTAGGCAAAGAACACGAATGTAATCCAAGAACCAAATAAAAGCAAAACAACGACAGAAGCGCAAAAAGCGGTCGTAAGTAAAATTACTCCTGGCTTTTCTGATGCTTTTCGAGCAAAAAATCGATAAGGTTAAGCCGTTGAATCCCCTCGCAGTCTGTCCCCCAAACGGAATCAAGCGATAAAACTCGTTTCGCATAATTATCTCTAATTTTTTGGAGCGGCTCAAATTCACGGCGAACGGTTTCTTCTCCGGCCAAAAGGTAGGCCACTTGAATGTACTGTTTTTCGTTTTCCCGTTCCGCAACGAAATCAATTTCAAGTTCCTGCCACTTGCCGATGGAAACCCGGTATCCGCGCCGCCGCAATTCGAGGTAAACAAGGTTTTCGAGCAAGCCGGAAATATCGCCTTCTTTGAAACCGAGCTGGGCATGTCGTAAACCGATGTCGCCAAGAAAGTATTTTTCGTGAATTTCAAGGTAACGTTTCCCTTTGAGATCGTAACGAGGAACACGATAGACCAAAAAGCCTTGTTCCAACGCCCGAAGGTAATTGTAAATCGTCTCACTGCCGGCTTTGCGCTGCTGGTTTTTCAGGAATTGAGCAATCCGATTGGCGGAGACGACATTTCCAATGTTGTCGAGTACGAATCGCCCGACGCTTTCGAGCAAGGAAATATCACGAATGCTGTTGCGGGCAATTACGTCTTTCAAAAGCACGGAATCGTAAATGCCGCTGATGTATTGATAGATGATTTCGTCGTTCCATTCAAACGCATGTAAGCCGGGCAGTCCGCCGTATTTTAAGTATCGGGCAAATTCTTCTTCCCTTGAGCCGCATTTTTCGCCGCGAAAGTCGAGATGTTCCTGAAAGGAAAGCGGAAAAACGGGAACCTCGACATATCGTCCGGCAATATAGGTCGCCAATTCAGACGAAAGAAGCCGTGCATTTGAGCCGGTGATATAAATGTCCGCTTTTTTATCGGTCAAAAGCGAATTGACAACCTTTTCCCAACCGGCAACTTCCTGGATTTCGTCGAGAAAAAGGAATGTTGGTTTTCTGCCGATTCGCTTGCGGATTGTTTCGTAAAGATCAACATCCGTGCGGATCGCGGCGTTTTCCATCGATTCCAGATTGAGAAAAACGATTCGTTTCTCGTCAATTCCGGACGCAAGCAATTCGGCCTGCAACAATTCCAGCAGACACGATTTGCCCACGCGGCGCATCCCGGTCAGCACTTTGACGACCGGTTTATCGATAAACGGCTTGATTTTTCGGAGATAGTCCGGACGTGATTGCATGAGTGGACTCCTGATTAGCAGAAGGATAAAGTTCCAAGTATACCTGAAACTTTATCATTTTCAATAAGAATTTCGTCTATAACCGTAAGTTTTTGAGAGTTTCGGCTGTTTTTCCCTTGTTTTTATCCGTAGCATAAAACAACTTACCCGTTTCATCAATTTCCCGCTTCAGATTCGCGTCGCTGATACTGTTTTCGGCAACAATGTCGCACAGATACGGCAAATTCGAGTCGCTCAGAACGACCCGGATGTCAAGAATGGTCCGATCCGTCAAGTTTTTTCCTGCGAGAACCAAATCAATGTCGCTGCCGGGCTGGAAACGTCCGGTCGCTCGTGAACCGTACAGAATCGCGGTCTCGACCTCCGGATGGGCGGCGAAAATGGACCGGATTGTTTCTATGTCGTCGATATCAAGACCAAAAGAATTCATAACTCGTCCTCCTGCTCGAAAACGGGTTTCAACGTTTCGAGCAATTCCCGGAAAAGTGCGACGTATTCGCTTCGAATATTATCTGTAACGCTTTTCGCCAATACCTCGTCATACGTATGCGAAGTCCGATTACGGTCCTCAATGAGCCGAAACCACGCCTTGCCGTCACGGATCAGGCCGCGCTGGACCGCCAATCGAACAGCATCTTTGCTTCCTTGAATCTTTAATGTACCGAAAAGCGTGTCGCTCCCTTGATCTTCGTAAAAGTCCTTGATCGTTTTCCACGCCAATTCGCTGACGATCTCAAAGGTTTGAATGAAGCCCGGCTCCTCCAACACCGTGAGCGTTTCCTTTGCGACGTACTGACTCAGCAGATCAAGTGCCTGGGTAAAATTGACGTATCGTTGTTTCCAGCGTGAAGGCATGTTTCTTGTTGTTGTTTCCGGGACCGCAGGCATCTTGCCTGCAATGAGGCAGGCAAGATGCCCGCGGTCCCAGGTCTATTATCGGTTCACCAATTCCGGCACCACTGCCCGGAGCCGTTCGCGGAGCAGTGAGCGAATATCGCGGGCACTATCCATTTGCAATGCTTGCTTTGCGACTTCCTGACAAAGTGCCGAATCGACCGAGCGGCACACTTTCTTGATCTCCGACAAAACGCTCGGTGAACAACTGAAACTCCGCAAGCCCAATCCGATCAAAAGAATCGTGTAAAGCGAATTGCTGCTCATCTGTCCGCAAAGACAAACGGGGATATTTTCCTGACTTGCCGCTTCAATGGTCTTTTGGATCATTCGCAACACGGACGGGTCTTCCGAATTGAAAAGCACGCTGACATCCTTGTTGCTGCGATCAACGGCCAGGGTGTACTGGATCAAGTCGTTCGTTCCAATACTGAAAAAATCGACTTCCCGGGCAAACTGGTCGATCATCATCACTGCTGCCGGAACCTCGACCATCATTCCGACCGGAATCTCCTTGTCGAACGGAATTCCTTCGTCTTCCAACTCTTCCCGGACGTCAGCGAGGATCATTTTTGCCTGACGCAGTTCGACCAGACTGGAAATCAAGGGAAACATAATCCGAGGTTTGCCATGAACGCTGCTGCGCAAAATGGCACGGAGCTGTTGCTTGAACATCTGGACGTTGCGGAGAGAAAGCCGGATACTCCGTAATCCCAGAAACGGATTGCGTTCGTCCATCGGTCGGGCCACGTTCGGCATCTTGTCCGCACCAAGATCGCATGTCCGAATGGTAACGGGCCGTCCCGCCATCGCTCGAGCAACCTGGGAATACGCTTCGTAATGGTCTTCCTCACTGGGAATATGGTTCTTGTCGACTGCGAGGTAAAGAAATTCCGTTCGATAAAGTCCGATTCCTTCGGCCCCGCGATCCAAACAATAAGCGGCTTCGTGCGGAAACTCGATATTACCGAGCAGTTCGATCTTCACGTTGTCCGTCAAGATCGCTTCCTGTTCCCGAAGTGTGTCAAGTGAAGCAACGAACGAGGTTCGCTTTTGAATCTGATTGGTATAGTGAGCAACGGTCTCTTCATCCGGTCGAATAATGATCGTACCATGATCGCCATCAATAATGACGGTATCTCCGCCGGAAACCTCGTTGAGAAAAGAGCCGACGCCGACGATTGCGGGAATTTCCAGTGCAGCGGCAAGAATCGCGGTATGTCCGCTCGGTCCACCGAGTTCCGTAACGAATCCTTTGACGAATTCGCGGTTCAAATTGGCCGTTTCGCTCGGCGAAAGATTCGATGCCAGGACCAACACAGGAGCGGTGAGCGTGTTCAAGCCCTCCCGGCGGATTCCAAGGAGCAAACGGAGAAGCCGTTTTTCGATGTCGTAAATGTCCTGAATCCGTTCGGCGAGATAGTTGGAATCGAGGCGACGAAAAATATCGGCGTATTTCCGAATCGTTACACTCACGGCGTGTTCGGGCGAAAACATTTTTTCGCGAATCAAGCCTTCGATTTCATCGACGAGCTTCGGATCGCGGAGGATTTGGATATGGGCTTCGAAGATATCGGCGTATTTGGAACCAAGCTCCTGGGCAACGGAGTCCCGATTCCGGGCGATTTCCGCTTCAGCGTTTTGCCGTGCGTTCTGAAAACGCCGCAGCTCATCATCAACCGCGTCTTTGAGAACGAAATGCTTGGGAATACGGAACCCTTCGGCTCCCATGACAAACGCATCGCCGATTGCGACGCCGGGAGAAACGGCAGTTCCCTGGAGTTTGATCATCATTATCTGTGGAGGGATGGCAAACTGTGAAAAAACGAACTGAATTTTCTTGGTCGTGTGGTCGTGACTTTAGGTAACGTCCGAGATCGTCAAACAAGGTTGCTCATCGGTGAGGGAACCTTATTTTTACCTTATTTTTCCGAACAAAACAACCTTAGTAGCCCGGAAACGTCCCAAAAACCCAACCTTATTACCTTATTCGACCCCAGAGGAAAATAAGGTAATAAGGTTGGGGGTTCGTGGGCTTTCGTCGCTAAAGTTGTTTTGTCAGGAAAGAGAAGGTGGAAATAAGGTTGATCTCCCAGTTTTCAAAACGAAAAACTGCCTAAAATCGCAGCTACCCATCCGCAGCTTGTTCCTCATGAAACTTGGCGAGGAACAGAGCGACGACGGCGTCCAGGGCGTCTTGAACGTCTTTTGCGTCATCACCTTCGACCTCAACTTGCAGGGACTCGCCCTGTGCAGCTCCGAGGGAAAGAGTTTCCAGCATACTGCGAACGTTGGCCGAAGCACCCCCTTTGCGCAAACGAACCGAAGAATGAAAACGGTTTGCTTCGTTCGAAAGCAAGCGGCTGACCCGTAAGTGAATACCGGCTTGGTTGGAAACGACAACCTCTTTTGTCAATCTGTTTGGCACGATTAGATTCTATTGCGTTGGCCGCCGCACCCTGTGCGGCGCAAATTATCACTTTCCGAACATGTTATTGTCGGCCTCATCGATCAAGGTCAAAACATCCTCTCTGTTTTTCGCTTGTTTCAAAAACCGGCAAAACGCGTCGTCTTTGAGCTGTCGCGTAATGTGTTCCAAAGCACGCAAATGTTCACCGGGCCGGTCCGGGGGAGAGACCAACAGGAAAAACAAATAGGCTTTTTCGCAGTCCAGGCAGTCGAAATCGATGCCGGAATGGGAAATCGCAATCGTGCCAACGAGTTTTTCGACGCTCGGATGCTTCGTGTGCGGAACGGCGATCCCGCGGCCGATCCCGGTGGAACCGAGTTCTTCCCGCTTGATGATCGATTTGACGATTCCTTCAAATTCGTTATCGGGAATCCCGCCGGCCTCGAGAAGCGATTGAACCATTTCACGGATAACACCTTCTTTGTCCGTGGCTTGAACCTCGGTGCGAATCGCATCGAACTGTATAAAATCGGCAAACTTCATTCACCAAACTCCTTGTTTTTGAATTACGAATTACGAATTACGAATTACGACTCACAAATTACGAATTCGTAATTCGTAATTTGTAATTCGTAATTTACTCGGCAGTAGCCGGTCGACCATGATCCTGGATTTTTGTCTTGAGCTTACGGAGCTGCTGTTCAACTTTACGAACGACTTGATCGACGCTCCCAAAAAGATCGCCGCTGGAATAGCTCGCGGTAAAATCAGGTTTATTGGCCACGGAAACCAACAGATCGACGACAGGGGTATCCGCTTTTTCCAAATCCACGGTGACTTCAGCGGAAATGATACGTTCGAAAATCCTGCTGAGTTTTTCGACTTTGGATCGAATCAATTCTTGCGATTGTTCGCTGAGACTCCCATGTCGGGTTGATATTGTTATCTGCACTCTTGCGACTCCTGGTTGACGGGTGAAAAAGTGAAAAAACACGCTCCAATCAATCGTTTTGGCGGCTCGGAACAGGCAACTGTGCGTCCCTACCACAATTGTATTATACTCTTTTTTCTCCGGGTGATAATCCCAGAGTGAAAATTTTTCGAAAGATTCACTTGGAGTAAAATGTGAAAACCGGCACATCGGTCTTGGAACGAATCTGGTCGACGATCCAGTCAACCTCATTGTTTTCCAAAAAGGTGATGTTTGAATCAGGTGTATTTCTCGCAACCGTGTAGACCTGGATACCGTGCAAACGGCCTCCTTGGGCAAGAATCTCAAGTATCCGATCAATGTACCGGTCAATTTCCTCCTTGCTTGGACCGACTGCTCGTTCGGCGAGAAAAAGGGATTGAATCCAGATCGGGTGTTTTTTCGACACATCCGTGATATTTCGCAAAACTGTTTCTAGCGGAACGTTCGACCGGGAAATTTTACGGTAATACTCTTCCGACCCGGCATCGAGCTTGGCCCAGATTTCACCCCGATTGGCCATGAGGAAATCTATCGTTTGGGCAACCTGTTTCACGTGAAACGTGGTGGAGTTGCTAATCAAAACGATCTTGGTCTCCTTCGGACAAAGCTCCCGACGAACCATTGCGGCGATTTCCACAGCGTCATAAAACTGTGACGAGAGCGTCGGTTCGCCGTCGCCGCTGAACGCAAGGTCGTTAAGCCGACGTTTTTCCGGCGGCGTTTGACGGAACCATTCGTCCTCAAAGAGCCTGCCGCTGGTGAACATTAAGACCAGTTCCCGTAACTCCCGTTCGAGAACTTCCAGATTGACCCGGCTTGTGCTCTGATTTCGAACATCACTCGAAGTCTCTCCGAGAACCTGACAGTACACGCACGCAAAATTGCACTGATTGTTGATGTTAAGACCAATGGAGATTCCACCGGACCGCCGCGAAACGACCGGGTAAACGTATCTCAGGTTTCGGAAGGAACGGGGATGATTGCGAGTGAGCACTTTTTTAATTACGAATTACAAAATTACGAATTATTACCACCTGCGACGATTTTTTCGGAGTAGTCGAACTGGATGGATTGCCCTGGCTTGAGAACGAGGAAGTCTTCGTCGTCCCAGTTGCCGTCGAGCAGACGTTTGAGAAGCGACAGGTCGCCGGTAAGTTTTTCGAACGTCCAGCCCCGCTCGGCGGCCAGTTGCTTCGTTTCGATTTCAAAGCGGTCGCTCGGCTCAAGCCCGGTTTCGATAAACGTCATACGACTATAGTGTACCATACTGGAAAGCTGTTCCCAAAGATATTTGGCATTTTCTTCGCCATATTTTTCGACCATCTGCTGGTACGACATATTCATACCGCTTTTCGCTTGCACGGAGTCGGGAGCGTGAAGCATCAAATCGCCGCCGCGTTCGATCCAACCGGTGGTCTTGAAGTAAGTGCCGGGATGTGTTTCAAAATAATCCATATACCGTTTCCGGTCGCCGAGAAAAAGCGTGATACAGTCGTGTGCTCGGGGAAGAACGACCGGAATGGACCGGGCAGTGAGTCCCACGACCCCACCGCTACAGAGAGCGTATCCAAGCAGAACCGCGTCGTATTGGGACTCGTCGATTTGCGAAAGTCCCTCGTTGAGTTGCGTAAACATTCCCTTGCGACCGAGATCGTGCAAACCTTTCGGAAGAAACTCAACGTCGATCCGATGAGGCGACTTGGCTACCAGAAAGGAAAGCTCCCGAAACAGGATTTCACAAGCGATTAGTTTGAAAATCATGGATAATTACGAATCACGAATGGTGAATTACGAATTATGAATGACTTTTTCGAAAACGCAAGGTATTTCGGTAATTTGTAGGAGGAGCCGCCAGGCCGTAAGAAGTTTGTATGAATGGTAGCCGGGAGCGCAACGAAGTGAAGCGACCGGACCGAATCGCGGGGAAATCCGGTCGCTTCACTTCGTTGCGCTCCCGGCTGCCATTTCTCGCATTCTTGTTAGCGGCCTACCCCCCCCAGGGCTGACGCATTCACTTGCGTAAAGTGCCGTTGATTTAAGGTTCATCGATTGTTAAAATACGTTTTTCACTCAAGGAGGAGTCATGGAGAACGCCGACCAAACGACAAACATTACCAAGAAGAT
>Ga0209628_10003551_pt1 | contig 11000 bp, 3 predicted proteins | sample TergutCu122P4_FD_187285 | JGI IMG/M metagenome (GOLD analysis project Ga0209628, IMG submission 187285) | Cubitermes ugandensis P4 segment gut microbial communities from Kakamega Forest, Kenya - Cu122 P4 (SPAdes) (version 2) | ecosystem: Host-associated > Arthropoda: Insects > Digestive system >...
GTAACCACATCTCCGTTTGCTGGGGTGTAGGTGTAGGTATCAGCGTTTATGCCAACATTGGTACCGCCCACTTTCCACTGATAAGATGGTGTGCCGCCGTTGGTTGGGGTTGCCGTAAAGGTTACACTTGTACCTGCACAAACCGTGGCAGGTGCCGGAGATGAAGAAATACTTACCGATGGGGTAACATTATCTGTTACTGTAACATTTATCATTTCACACGCTGAGTATTGCGTGTTGCAACTACCGCTTCCTGCTCTGCGCACCCAGAAGGTAGTAGTACCCACAAGCGGAATTACAGTATAGGTAGCACCGGTTTGAGCGGGAATAATGTTTAAACCGCAATCGGTGCCGACACCCCATTGGTATAAACCGCCGCTACCACCGCTTGCAGTAAGCGTGATAGAGGTATTGGGACAGATAATACCGGTTACGGAATTTGTTATGCCGGTAGGTTTCACCGGTAGCGGCTCAACCGTTACCTGCACAGGATTAGAGTTTACTGTAGTGGGGTTTGCGCAGACAGCATTGGAAACCATCACGCAGGATATCGTATGATTACCAACAGAAAGGGTGCTTATTGGGAAACTATTGTTGGTAGTAGGAACACCTATGTTTGTGCCATCTACCACCCATTGATAGATGGGCGCCGTTCCGCCACCACTTGGTGTTGCAGTAAAGGTAATGGTTGAGCCACTGCAAACCGTATTATCCGGCGAGGCAGTAACCGTTACAGCAGGCGTTACCGGTGGTATGTAAGTAATCGTTATCGGAAGTTTACCAATACTTTCGCAAACATCGTGTGCTACAGCAGATACCCAGTAGGTGATGGTTCCCGGAATTGTAGTTATTATCGGATAACTTACGGCCGTAAAACTACCTGGTGTGGGTTGCGTCCAGAAGAAGAGTTCTACATGGTCTCCTGGTCTTGGCGGAATGATAAATTTTACAAAATTACGCAAATCAATATTTAATCCGGTGGTTTTACAAACGGTGGTGTCGCTGGTAAGAAGATTATTAAGGTCGTAATGGCCAATAATCTCCAATTCAATAATATTACTCCATGGCGAACTACCGCAGTTGGGTGTGGTTGCTCTTACCTGCGCCGTACCTATTTTTCCTGGTGCATTAGCCGGTGGCGTGGCAAATGAGGCAGTAACGACCTCAGTAGCACTGGTAGCAGGACCGGTGATGTTGGTGTATTGCCACTCATAAGTTACTCCCTGTAAGTACGTAGCGCGAAACTCAAAGGATTTGCCTGCATCTGCAAGACATATCGGAGATGAAGGCCCATATAATGTAACATGAGTAGGTGGTGTGGTTGGTTCAACACGGAAATCTCTCCAGGTTGATATAGCACAAGCCGTTTTTGCCCTCACCAAAATAAATCCTCCATCACTTCCTGTTGTAACAGTAATTGAACTCAAGTTTACTCCCTGAACGGTATTCGATGTTACCCCCGGTGGATTGGTTATTGTCCAACCCAGCGGCACTTGCCACTCATAAACTGTATTGGCATTGGTGCCGGTAATTGAATAAGTAGTAGAAGTATTTGTACATGGGTATTGGGTATTGGGTAAAGCCGTAATAACACTGGGTTGCGCTACGGTTCCGGGCCAAACAATACTCAGTGGAATGGGAAAGGTTTGCGATATAGGACATATTCCATTCGTTGCCGTTATGGTAATGGTAGGGGTTGCCGTAGTGAAATTGCTGACGGTGAGTGTTGCGTTAAATGAGGAATTATTAACATTGTTAGTCCCTGTGGGACTCCATGAAACACCTGCTCCACTACCCTGCCATGTATAGGAAACACCGGACTCCGTTCCTTCAAGGGTAAAGGTTACCGGTTGCCCTGAACAAATATTGAGCGGAAGAGCAAGAGTGGGCATAGCGGGTGGTTCAATAACGGTTAATAATTTTGTAACAGGAAGAGTTGTAGCACATGTAGTTTGAGGTGAACCCGGCATCACAGAACTTTGAACAACACTAAGGGTGGCTGTCATTGCCCCGCCGGTTCCCTTGGCAGGCGCCTTAACGGTTACATTTTGACTTGTGGCTCCGGAAGTGATTGTCCATCCTGTTCCGGAAATAGTCCACTGGAAATTGCTGGCATTTTGAACTTTTGGTACAGAAAAGGTTTTTGAATCGTTATAACATAATACATCGGGACCTGTGATAGGGCGCTGTGCCGGCAGTGTAGCGGAGAGAATGGTAATGGTACCGGATGCTTCTCTTGTAACAGCTTGATAACAGTCCTCTACCGGAGTTCCAGGGGTGGTATAGGATAGTTTATAAGTACCTGCTGTGCTGGTAGCCAAATCAATCGTGCAAGTTGTTTCGGTTGTTGAAATAATATTCAATCCTGGACCGGAAGAGAAGACTCCTCCCTGATACCTGTTTGTTCCTGTTACCGTTATCGTAATTGGATTGGTTTGACTTGCAGGCACGTTCCCTTCACAAAAAGTAACCGTTGGAATAGAAAAAGGATTTACCGTTGGCGCCTGCAAAACCTCATATTTAAAAGAAGTAGAACACTGTTGATTAGGGGCAGGTTGGGTGTAAGTAATAATATACATACCGGCAGGAATAGGAATACTTTTATTGATTTTCATTCTACCGTTAACGGCAAAAGTAGCAGGTGAAAGATCACCAAACACAAAAGCAGGCCATAACACCGGTTCACCGTCTTCACGCTCAAGAGTATATAGACCTCCCGGCACTAATCCGGTGCCAATCGGCACATATTCATCGGTTCCCGGATTGGGTCCATAACAGATGGGATTGGGCATATCTTCAGCGGATGGTGCTTGACCATGCCATCTCTTATAATGCGTAATTAACGCATCACATAAAACCGGCTGGCAGGCATCAACGGTTATCGGAATTGTTTTGGTAGTAGTACAGCCCGATGCGGTGTAGGTTATTGAGCAGGATACGTTGTATGTGCCAGGGGTAGTGGTTGGCGTAATGGTAAGTTCCCCTGTAGTTGGGTTAATAAGCAAAGAACCGGCAGGAGAAACGCTAAAAGTTCTGGTAAAACCAGCCGGCAGTGCTACAGTGGACGTCCAAATGCTATTCGTGGCTGCATTCGCATTATAGGTGCCCTTCAAGTCAAATACACGATGGGAAACATTGGGTTGCCCTGCCTGAACGCAGGGAAAGTTGTTTGCCGTATAAGTGAAATTATCTATGGTAGAACCTACAATTCTTATCGTTACCGTTGGATTGGCACCTGAAATACATTGTCCTGCGTTTGGGGTAGGGGTAAATGTATAAGTGGTGGTTAGTCCAAGTATGTTTGTAGGAATATAATCCGGCGCATTCCATGTTCCTGTAATCGCAGGGGTATTATTGGGTTGCGGTAATGAATAGGAACCGGTGTTATAACATTGAACTGTTGGGATAGTTGGAAATGTTGGGGTTACATTGGCGTTTACCTTTATGAATACTTGCACAGATGTTCCCGAACAACCTGCAATGGGCGTTGGAGTAAAGGTATAGGTATAGTTGCCGGCAGTGGTTGGCAGCGTTGCGCTGGGTGTCCATGCACCTGCTATTCCATTTGAAGAGGTATTGGGGAATGAAACCATAGGGGGATTGCCCGCACCGGCACAATATTCAAAATTATTGGCAAAATTAAAAGTAGGCGTTGTGGTATTTATTATACTAACCATTATTGTATTGCTATAATGGATTACCCCGGCAATAGTAACCTGCCTACGATAATAGGTGGCTGTAGTCAGGTTGCCGGTGCTACTGAGATTCTGCGATGTAGCGCCTGTGATGTCCAACCATGGACCACCGGATGAGGTTGCAAATTGCCATTGGTAGGCTATGGGAGTTCCTCCCGAAGCTGCCGTTCCGGTTAAAGCCGCCGGATTACCACTGCACACAGAGGTTGGTCCCGAAATCGTCCCCGGGTCAATTTGTCCTGTAATAATATAGGGTCCAAATCCCGCGCAGTCGTCAGGTTGGTTGGTAGCCGTACCACTATTTGCCATCAGATTGCCGGCGCCTACAAACCAATGTATATAGTAGGTTCCTGCCGTTAATCCTGAAAGTTGGGCAGAAGCAAATGCCGTACCGCCATTGGTTTGCGGAACGGGACACGGCGTCCATAAGTAAGGCTCTTTCTCTGCTCTTGCCCCCGCAAAAGTTGACTCTTTTGTGATGGTATAGTAAGCATATATTTGTGCCGGGTCGTAGGTAGGAGGCTCAGGAAGTGTAATTTTTAAGTATAGCGGTATGGTACCCACAGTTGGACCTACAGGATAAGTAGTTTGAAATGATGCCTTACCTGTCTCGGTACTGACTCTGATGGAGCCATTGGTAGCATCTCCCGGACAAGCCACAAAACTACAATCAATTACCCTGTGCCGAACCATCTTACGTACTGTCCAGTTGTTTGTTCCGCTGGTACCGGTTATGGTCAAAAAATCATAATGGGTTCCTATCGGCAAACCTGTTGCTTTAAGAGAGGCTCTTACATATATGGTAGTGTTATTGGCAAGTGAAGTGGGTTGCGCAATCTGCGTATGGCTCGCATTAAAAAACGTTAAATTGAACTTTGAATTGGCGCCATCCTGCAACGTAAAAGTAAGGTTGGTTTGGTTGACCCCGGTGGTATTCGTAATTTTCAAGTGGTACGCATCATTTAATGCATCTTGTGCAGTATAATTGGTACAAAGTGGATACCCCCACTGATCGTCCATGGTAATGTTTACGCCCATGCAGGGCAACACTATTTCATGCCCGTTCATATTGGTTTCCGTAACCGGTCGGTATGGAACTCCTATGCCACAGGTGGGTGTTCGTGTACTGGAAACGGTGGTAAAAAAGGTAACCGGTTCTTGAAACAGCCCGTGTAGGGGAATATTGCCAATTGCGTTTGTGTTTCCAATTTTAACCTTACCTAAATCAAAAGAGGGAAAAATTTGGTTAAAAATGGGGAGTAATCCTTGTATTTGTTTAAGGTCTAAAAAGATGGGTGCGTAGGGTTCATAATCCACCGTACGAATGTTCATTCTGGGTTTGGCGGGGTCGTTCACATAAGAGAGAAAGTTTGACCCTGCAAGCGCCAGGTCGGGCATTGGGGGTCCTGTTTCTGCTATCCTGCCAAAAGAGGTTATTTCGCAGGGGGGCAGTGCAATAATCGCGCTGTTTGCCGTATAGCAGTTGGTAAGCACACCGGAACCATTGGGACATCCGCTACCAATACCGGCAGAGTGGCGCTTACAGTCGGCAACTATTACCCCATTGGTGATGATGATAAATCCGTCGTACCATGTGTACCAACCGCCGCCGATGCCGGCACCGTGACCACCAATGGCGGTTACTTTTCCACTGGAAATAATAATGTTTCCACCGGCAGTGTTAAGGTGAGTAGGACAACTTGCATTTCCCCTGGAATAGATCTGCGAAGCAAACCCTTGCCCGCCATAACCCGGGGAGGAAAAATTGGGAGCGCCTATGGCAGCGCCACCCCCGGAAGAGCCATCGGCAGGTGCCGAACATTCTGCCCATAAGGTACCGCTGGTGTGAACTTCCGGATCAATCGAGTTGATATGAATTTGCGCCCCCTGATTTACCTGTATGGCACAATAGGAGTCGGATGCAAATTCTAATATATTATCTCCTTTTAAAATAAAATTTACCTTTGTAATGGGATTGGTATTACTTCTGTTGAACTCACCTTCAACGGTGATACACGACACGCCGCTTCTACCATCGGTGGCAATATAGCCGGCTCCGCTACCACTTCTCCACGCATTCGGAGTAGTTTTAATATGCAGATTATCGAGCGTAACCGTGCCTTGATAACCCGACTGGATAGTAACAACATTGGCAACTCCAACAACTGCCGGAACTGCAGGTATATATGGCGTTAGTTCTTGCGAATTTGAAACAAAAGTCTTGTTCCCTTTAAATACTTGCTGCATCATGCTGGGGGTTACCCAGTCGGAAGAGGAAGCAAATACGTTTTTAGCAGTATGGCCAAGGTAAATCGTAAGGGGTCCCTTCGTTTGTTGCAAGTAAGTATATTGGAATGCAATAGAAGTAATATACCCTGTGGCACCAATTTCCGCTTGCGTGAAGATATGCTGCACGTATGAGTAGCGGTAGTATGTGTTGATAGGAAGCTGATAAGTTCCTGATGTGCCGGTGCCCACCGTACGGTCTGTACACGGCCCGGAAGTTCCGGGTTGGATACAGAAACGGGTATTCGCGCGTGAGGTAGTCAGGTATCCTGTGGGAGGCGCCAAAGGGTCTATCAACGCGCCGTCGGTATAGTAGTGAAGAGTTTGATTTCCTGTACCGGGAGAGGTATTAAAGGTATTGTTGGAACTTAAATAACTGCCGGTATTGTTAAGTACACCCACCACAAGATTACCGCCGTTGTATTGAAATGGCGTATCAAAAGTAATGACTACCCATTCAGGTGAGTAGGAATAGGTGGCGGGGATTGCCGGAACTGGCGCACTGCCATTAGCAACTGAGGTTCCGTAAATTCTATAGTGGTTCGGTGAATTGCCGGGAATAACTAAATTACCCGTGCTAATATCATGGTGAATAACAGTTTGCCCTAACAGAGTAACCGTGGCAAACAGTGTTAAAAAAAATAGAGAAATAGCTCGTAAAGAAATTTTTTTCATTTATATCGTAATTTTAAGCGTTAGCAATTTGGTTAATTTTGTTTAAAGATTAATACAACGACACCCAGTTCGTCATCCTCCCATTTCAGTTCTAATCCAATGTTATCTACAATTTTCCATGCTGCGCAAAGCGAAAAGCAAAGAAAATTGTTTCTAACAGCAACATTGTAATCTAACGTTGACCGTTTATCGTGATAAACAAAAGTAACCTCCTCTTGAAATACCTCAATTTCGTTAGGAATTTCATAATTGAGTTTTTCGGAACTAATGGGAATCGGCATCCCCTTTTCCAAAATAGATATTGTTTCAACTCCCCACTTTCCCTGAGGAATGATTGGAGAGTTGTTGGGCTGCTGCGCAAAAACTGCATAGAAGCCCGTGAAAATTAAAAAAATAAAAAGTTTTTTCATACATATAAATTATATTGATAATGATTTTTTATCGAAAAAAAGGGCTGGTTTACTATTAAATTATACATTTGGTCGCGCCTAAAATCATATAAAATTTTAAAATACATTTTTGTTTTTGTGAATTTTTTTAGAAGAAATGTGAATTTTTTTAGAAGAAAAAAATACGAGTAATCTATTGTTTTTTACCATAATATTAAAATTATGGGGGAGATAATTAAATTGAAGTGCCATTTTTGTGAATTTTTTTAGAACAAATATTAATTTTATTCAAAATTTTCTGTTTTAATTTTTCAGGAATTTGTACATATTCTTCAAAAAAATAAAAAAAAAGAGGCTGCCTTAACTTTTAAGACAGCCCCTTTGGGATATTACTTCAGCCAATCATCGGTTTCAATATAATCTAAATAATTAAATGTTTTGAATTTAATGACGATGTTGTAGTCTAACTGGTCTATCTTACCATCCGCGTTCAAGTCAAATGCAGGATCATATCCTATTTGTGGATAGTTTTTACCTATCTTATTAAACAATTGAGTGCCATCGCTACCGTCAATTTCAAGGTTATCATCCGCCACATCGCCGGGGATAATTTCACGGTGGGGCTGATACTGCGCTCCTACAGTAGTAAGTGTTATGGGCGCCCAACGGGTAACAAATCCGGCTCGATTAATCTCAAGGATGTAATTACCCGGTAAGTTGGATAATTTATAGTATCCCACTGTTGCACCTGAATGCACGGGTGCCGGCACACCGGTACCTAACGTAGATATCACAGGTGGTGTTTTGGGTTCTTTAATCATGTGCCAGGTAATACCTAAATAATTGAAGTTATAAACCCCACCAACAAATCCGCCATATTCAGGAGTACCAGGTATATACGGATTGCCGCTATAATACTTGGCAACACCATCCGGAGCAGTGGATTTTAAAGTTTTTAGCGCTGCTAAATTCGGTGTGGTTACCGGCACAGGTCGCAAACTAACTTTTATGTCAAATTGGTTATTAAAGGTTGCATCTTGCCATTTTACAAACGGGAACACCGTTCCATATACGGTAACCTTAATACCAACAGAATCTTTGGCTGAACAACCGGTGGTAGTATTGGTAACAGTTACAACATAGAATCCTCCCTGGGTAACATTAATTTGGGCGGTATTTCCAACATTAACTCCGTTGTATGTCCACACATAACTTTGACCACCGCTTGCGGTGAGTGTTATTTGCGTGGTTTCTATACTTAAAGTATCCGAAGGACTCTTCGTAAAGGTTGGCGTTACCTGAGGATGTACAGGTATTGTTGTTTGGGTATTAAATTCAGGGCAACCACCTGATGCAGGTATGGTATAAGTTACTGTATAGGTACCCGGAGTTGCTGTACTGGTTGCAGTAATTGTTCCATTACTACTGTTGATGCTTACACCGGAGCCTGAGGATATGGAGTATGTGCCGCCGGTTGTTCCGGTGATATTTGCCGCAGCAGTTACATTGCCCACCTTTTGAAGGCAAATCTTGTTAGGATTATAGGTGATATTTGTGTTTGCGTCGGGCGGGATGGTTACTGTTACTGTAGTGGTTGAACAGGCAGTAGTGGTAGTGGAACATGGTCCCGCTCCTACTCTGCGTACCCAATAAGTTGTTGTTGTGGTGGGCGTTACAGAAATTGATGCACTTGTGCCGATAATTGTACCTGATCCGCAAGCATTCGTTCCCCATTCGTAAGTGGCACCGCTGCCTTCGCCGGTAGTTGCTACCGACAACGTGGTGGCCGATCCTCTACATATTGGACTTCCTGCCGAACTGCTGATTGCCCCGGGGGCATCCGGCGGTGTATTTACTGTTACTGTTAATGTTGAACAGGCGGTAGTGGTAGTGGAGCACGGCCCTGTTCCCTTCCTGCGTACCCAATAGGTAGTAGTGGTAGTGGGTGTTACCGAAATTGAATTGGTGTTGCCTGTAATTATACTTGAGCCGCAGGTTGTGCCGATTCCCCATTCGTAAACAGCGCCGCTGCCCTCGCCTGTGGTTGGTACCGACAACGTGGTAGCCATTCCATTACATATAGGGTTTCCTGCAGAACTGCTTATTGTTCCGGGGGCATCGGGCGGTATGGTTACCGATACGGTGGCTGTGGCTTTAAATTCAGGACAACCGCCTGCTGCTGCTAACGTATATGTTACTGTATAAGTACCCGCAGTTGCGGTATTGGTTACAGAAACTGTTCCATTACTACTATTAATGCTTACACCGGTGCCTGTGGTTATAGTGTATGTGCCACCCGTTGTGCCGTTTTGGGTTACATTAGTAGTTACGCTACCCGATGTTGGACGACAAATTTGGTTGGTAGTATAACTAATGGTGGCACTTGCCCCCAAGTTTACGGTTAGTGAAAATGTTGAACAGGTGGTAGTAGTGCCGGTGCACGGTCCTGTTCCTATTCTGCGTACCCAATAAGTAGTGGTGGTGGTGGGTGTTACAGTAACCGAATTGGTTGTACTGATAACTGTGCCTGAGCCGCATGTATTACCCGTTCCCCATTGGTAGTTGGCGCCGCTTCCTTCGCCGGTAGTGGGTACCGTCAATGTGGTGGTGTTTCCGGTACATATTGCATTCCCTGCCGAACTGGTGATTGTTCCGGGGGGATCGGGCGGGGTATTTACCGTTATGGTTATTGTTGAACAGCCGGTTGTAGTGCCGGTGCAAGGCCCTGTTCCTATTCTGCGTACCCAATAAGTAGTGGTGGTGGTAGGCGTTACCGAAATGGAATTGGTGTTGCCGGTAATTTGATTAGTGCCGCATGTAGTACCCATTCCCCATTGGTAGGTGGCTCCGTTTCCTTCGCCGGTAGTTGCTACCGACAACGTGGTGGGCATTCCGCTACATATTGGACTTCCTGCAGAACTGTTGATTGTTCCGGGGGTACTTGGCGGTGTATTCACCGTTATGGTTATTGTTGAGCAGCCGGTAGTAGTGCCGGTGCATGGCCCTGTTCCTTTCCTGCGTACCCAATAAGTAGTAGTGGTGGTGGGCGTTACCGAAATTGAACTGGTTGTGCCGATAACTGTACCTGTGCCGCAAGTATTCGTTCCCCATTCGTAAACAGCGCCGCTACCTTCTCCGGTTGTTGGTACCGACAACGTGGTGGCTATTCCATTACATATTGGATTTCCTGCCGAACTGCTGATTGCTCCGGGGGCATCCGGCGGTGTATTTACTGTTACTGTTAATGTTGAACAAGCGGTAGTGGTAGTGGAGCACGGCCCTGTTCCCTTCCTGCGTACCCAATAGGTAGTAGTAGTGGTGGGCGTTACTGAAATTGAATTGGTTGTGCCGGTAATTACACTTGAGCCGCAGGTAGTGCCGATTCCCCATTCGTAGATGGCACCGCTTCCCTCGCCGGTTGCCGGTACCGACAACGTAGTGGGCATTCCGCTACATATTAAATTTCCTGCCGAACTGGTGATTGTTCCGGGGGCATCGGGCGGAATGGTTACCGATACAGTGGCTGTGGCTTTAAATTCGGGGCAACCGCCTGCTGCTGCTAACGTATATGTTACTGTATAAGTACCCGCAGATGCGGTGTTGGATACCGTAACTGTTCCATTACCACTATTAATGCTTACGCCGGTGCCTGTGGTTATAGTGTATGTGCCACCCGTTGTGCCGTTTTGGGTTACATTAGTAGTTACATTACCCGATGTTGGACGACAAATTTGGTTGGTAGTATAACTGATAGTGGCACTTGCCCCCACGTTTACGGTTAAGGTAAATGTTGAACAAGCAGTAGTGGTGCCGGTGCACGGCCCTGTTCCTATTCTGCGTACCCAATAAGTAGTGGTGGTGGTGGGTGTTACAGTAACCGAATTGGTTGTACTGATAACTGTACCTGAGCCGCATGTATTACCCGTTCCCCATTGGTAGTTGGCGCCGCTTCCTT
>Ga0209628_10003552_pt1 | contig 11000 bp, 8 predicted proteins | sample TergutCu122P4_FD_187285 | JGI IMG/M metagenome (GOLD analysis project Ga0209628, IMG submission 187285) | Cubitermes ugandensis P4 segment gut microbial communities from Kakamega Forest, Kenya - Cu122 P4 (SPAdes) (version 2) | ecosystem: Host-associated > Arthropoda: Insects > Digestive system >...
CTTATTATAACGTATTAAACTTGCTTTGAGTCTGTCTAATTTGTCATTGTTCTTAGAATATAATTCAATGACTCTTTTTAATTTGTTTAATAAATTTTTAACAATTTCCTTGATAATTGGAATTTCGTTTGGATATTTGAAATACAATAGTTTGTAATAATCAATTAAATTTTCTTTAAGAATATCATTCTTTTTTATATCCATTAGATACTTAGGAATATATCCTAACCCATTTTCTGAAAGAATAGTTTCTTTTAATTTTTCTTCATTTAATTTTTCTTCGTTTTTTTCATCATAGAAATAGGAAAGTTCTTCTTTATAAATAAAAAAAAGATTTTCAAAAGTCCACTTTCTACTATTTATAAATATCTCTTTGTCCCATGCAATTTCCCCATTGTTAGCAATTGCCTCCAAACATTGTTTGGCAGATGACTCTGATGATTTAATATCAAACAACATCGACTTCGTCCATTCTTTTATTAAAAAAGTAATCTTATCTTTCCCAACATCGAACGAATCATCACTATTCCCTTTAAGCCAAAGTTGATAAGGTTGGAATTTATCAAGTATTGTAACGCCTCTAACCTCATGAAAATACCATGTGGTATAAAGAATTGGGCAACATGGAAACGCTTTTCTAATCATTTCCGAAGCACGAACTCCACCAGTTCCCGAGGTTTCTCCTGGAAATTCTCTTTTGAACTTAAAGTCAACTAATGCGAAGTCAATAGGTGCAATTTTTTCATCTATGAATTGTTTCAATGTTTTATCTTTTGTTGAATCAAGATTTTTCAGAATCCATGAAATTTCGTGAGGTTCTATATATTTCAGAACTTTCGCTTGAGCGAGCATTTCTTTAATCAAATTAAAATCACCTTGGAGATTATCGTCTATAATCAGCATATTCAACTTTGAAGTAGGCGTACTTGTTTCATTTTGAAGCGAATGCTCTGATTTATTCGGAATAGTTTTGTGGTTAGTAGGATGTGGCAGTTTTGGGCTATAATTATACAGTCTTGGGAAAATGATAAGTTTTTGTTCCTTATCGTAGTAATCTGAATTCAAAGAAGACATCCTTTTATGAATTTCGCTTGATTCACTCCAACACGTTCGATTGTAATTATATACTTGCATTTTGCATTTACCGCCAAGATAATATGTTCCGTATATAAAAGAATAACTTCCCAAAGGGGCATTAGGAATATCAAGCCATCTTCCCATACAACTTCCTGTAGATATATTGTAAAAACCAGTTGCTTTTTCAGTTCCATTCTTATCCTTAATGTCTCCTGAATCTAACATAGTACCATCCATTTTATGCGTATGACCACAAAAATACGCATCTATGCGTGAATGAAAAGCGCTTTTTAAAACCTCCGCAGTCTGTCCCTCTAACATTCCAATAGGATGATGCGCGATAACAAATGTAGGATTTTCTTTATTTTTTTCGTTTATCTGTGTTAATCTGTCTGTTAGTCCATTCAAAGGTATAATAAGATTTCCGGTATCCTCTTCCCCGATTGAAGTCAATGCTGTATTTATCAAACATAGATTTAACTTATCATCTGCATAAAAATAATGAAAATCACTTTTACCTTGTTCATCAACTGATTGTAAAACACTGTCAAACTCATTTTTCTTTGAGAATTCATTATATGATTTAAAAGCGATTTCAATTGACATGCCATTGTTAAATCGCGTAACACCATTATTAGCAAATTCTTGCATTCTATCGTACGCCTCTCCATACTGCTTACCTCTAAACCTATCCTTTATATCCTTATTACGTAGTTTATCAAAATCAACATCATGATTACCGGGCGTAAAAAACACCGTAGGTTTAGAATCAAACGAATCAAATAATTGCTTAATATAAGCATCAGCATGGTCAAAATCCCCTTTATTTGCAATATCGCCGGAAATGAAAATATATCCGCATTCTGAAAGTTCACTGTTTTTTATTGTATTACATAATTCTGTCCAAACAGTACTGTCATTTGCATCCCCTTTGAAATGCATATCGGATAGATGAATCCAACTGAATGATTGTTGTAACTCATCATCTGTAATTTGTTGGCAAGATGATAAAAAATCAGTTTTTGGTTTTTTATCTTCGGCCTTTTTCTCTATATCAGTATCTAATTCAATTATCTCTTGGATAAAAACTTGCTTATTTACAGAACTGGGAGCTATTTTATTGCCTTTTAACACATTCAAATCATTGCTATTCGATGACATTAAATAATTCAATAAATCGTCCGGCATCAGTTTAACAGTTCTTGAATACTTTGTATTTATTTGAACATCCGGATATAAGCGTATAGTAAACTGATCAAGGATATGGTAAACTTCATTTTTCTGATTTTCTATTTCTTTTTTTATGTGTTCTGTGATTTTATTTGTAATTGTCTGGTTTGATCTGTAAGATTCTGGAAAAGCTACAGTAAGGCTAATTTTCAACGAATCTAAAGTAATGCCTTTTACATAATGATGGCTATACCAGAAAAATTTACTTTTAAGGGGTATGGAAAATACATTTAATCGATCAATCTTAACCCTTCGAAAATCCATATCGAGACAATCGCCAAGACGAATAAGAGCAGCGAGTAACTTGAGGCGAATAGGAACACTCCCAATAACATCATCTTGTAACTGTGTAATATCAAGCTTACGATGAAACTTCGCTATCGTCGCAATGTCTTCTACATATTCGGTTTTAGAGTCAAGACCTAAATAATAACGATTATCAGACTGCAAAACCAAACTCTCTAAAATCATTTCTTCAGAGAATTCATGATGTTTTTCTCTTATCTTCTCCAATTCGTTTTCGTTTAAAGGAAATGATGTGACGTTGGCATATTTTGGAGTTTGCATACCAATATCATGTAATAGTATTGCACAAACAAGGATGAATTTTTCAGCTTCTTTTAATGAAATATTCACAATAAGTTGATTAACAATTTCTATTATCCTTTCACTATGATCTATTGAATGATCAGTATAGTGCAAATGCGACGGTGTGTTAAGTATCTCTTTAGCACGAGAATATACGATGTCAACAACCGCATTCAAATCTGGGTCTGCAATTTTAAAATTTTCCGGTAATTTCATGTCCTCAATAATTTTAATATTTTATGTAATATTTTTTCCCGCTACTCATTCGAATTTGTAATTCACACGATGTTATATCTTATGGATTTTGAATTTATATTCAACATGCATTTTCTTTCAATTTTAATATCAATTTTGCATTCACCACATTCTTTTTAACCATTGAAAGATTAAATTTTATATCTAATGCGGCTGCAATATTATCACATATTCTCAGACCAAATTTTTCACTATTTTGCATGGCTTTATCAAGTTCTTCTTGAGTTTGAAAAATAGAAGAATTCTGAATCTCTATTGTATCATTATTTACTAAAATCTTAATGTGCGGATTGTCCTTATTGGAATGTTTTACGGAATTGATTAATATTTCAGTAATTAGAATTTCAAACAATTGTTTGTGAGATTCTATTTTAAATGGAGGAAATGGGTTAAAGTTTATTAATCTATTATTCTCGGCTAAGTTTATTATATGTTTTCTCTGTTCATTATTATTAATTTCAAACACAGATTCAAGGAAAGCATCATCTTTACACAGTGTATTTACTCGTGTAATAGATTCTTTTAAATGTTCATCTATACTTAAAGGCTTCTTTGTTTTATAATAAGAAACTTCATCTCTCAAATCTTTTTTAGGGTTGTAAATATTTCGAGTTATTTTTAACGCATACTCCATTATGTCAACTATAGGAATCGGACTTGTACGGCCCTCTGCTTTAAGATGTTTTCTAAATAATGTAAAATATGGACCTTGTATGTGATATAATGCAGAGAAATCATCTTTATGGGTTTCTAATCGTGTCTTGTTTTTTGTTTCATATTCTGTCTTCGTTTTACTCTCAACCAATTTCAAATTATTATAAATATCCTCAATCCATGACGACACGTGATATAATAATTGGTGTGGTATTTCATAATTTGACAAGAGCATGGAGGAGCCCATATCCTCTTCTATAGAGAAACCTTCGTGGAAAATTGTATACCAATGATCGAAAAAAACATTTCTAAATCCATCAGGATTAGTACTTTTCTTTAATTTTTGTTTTTCTATTTGTTTGAAAAAATCTATTTTGTCTTTTGATTTTAACAAATTCTGTTTCTTCAAAAGTTGTTTCAGATTTTGATTAAATTCGTATTTGTTTGCATCATCAAAGGTTTTTTCTTCTCCTAATGTTTTTGCTATCCAATATGAGTATAAATGAGTTTGTATATCTATGACTTCTTGTTGACATTCTTCGCACCGTTTAGTTAATATTTCCGGAGTAATATTTTTTTCATCGTTTTGAATCTTTGTCTCATACGGCAAAACATCATACGGCCATTTGTAACGATATTGATCTTCGCCCATTTTGTTATTTTGCTCATTAAGAAAATCGTCTAACTTACCTTTTATTTTCTTTCCGCTATCTTTTAATTCCTGTTTCCCAATTGTAATGAGTATTGCATGGTTGGATTCCTCTTCTTCTTTGAAGTTGTCATCTGTTGTGATATGTAGTGCCTTAAAAATATGACTATCATTCTTATTTCCTTTACAATACTTTCTTAATTCTGAATATCTCTTTTCTCCTTTCTCATTTACAGTTCTTTGATTCACCCTAAAATAGTGAGTACTACCAGGGTAAAAATCAGTTCCTTTAAAAATAAAAATATCAGCATCGGCATTTAACACTTGATTATAAGCTAAAGTCGTTGGACAGTCCCGAAATTCTCCATCATTATCAAACCCGATTCCGGAATAATAATGATCTTTATTATCAATGTCAGTTTCTTTCCAAATGAAAACCCGTTTGCCTTCTAGGGTTGTAAAACCCGGCCAAAAATAGAATTGAAAATTCTGATAGTTCGCAGGGTTTTTTATGTGTTTTTTTATATACTTATATAGTACCTCGCCCATTTTTTCCAATATATCTTTTCTAATAAATTGAAACGGAGGATTAAATTCTTTACGCCTCTTTTCTAAATCCCAATTAGAAAGCGTAGATATTTTTTTATTGATCCTTTCTTTCTCCGTATACAAAAAGGTAACGTTGAACGGATCTCCTTTTTCGCGTTCCTTATTCGGATCGTTGGAAGTGTCTTTATTTCCCATATATTGACAGTATTATTGCAACAGAAATTAATAAAGTAGAAACTATCAAATAAAGGTCAATCTCTTTCCGTTTTCCACTAAACAGAAAACCAAAAATGTAGAAAATGAATCCTATAGCCATTGCTTTATCCAATGAAAACGTGAGGAAAGTAACGATAACCATACATAGAACTGAAATAATCTCAATACTATTCCAATACTTTATTTCATAAATTTTCGGAAACATTTTTAATCCAATCATCAAAAGCGCACCAGTGGTGGCTTCGACCGGAACAAGGTTTACGATTGGGGCTAATGGAATGAACAACAACATCAGCAAAGCACAAACAATAGCTGTCAAGCCGCTTCTACCTCCTACGGAAATGCCTGCGGCGCTTTCGACATAAACCGTTACGCTTGTAGTACCCAATGCTGCACCAGCTATTGTCGCAACGCCATCTACCGTCAATGCCTCTTTCATTTTGGGCATATTCCCTTTTGAATCAATCATTGTGGTTCCTCTTGTGAAAGCCAAAAACTTTGCAACACTACCATAAAAATCTATTACAAATAGAATTATAAGCGTAGAAAGAAGTTTTGGTTCAAAGATTGTACTAAAATCTAATTGCATGAAAGCGCTAAACATATCTCCGGAAATTAAAACTCTCTCTCTGCCAGATATATTTAAACCAATTAAATGTGCAAAAATTGTCGCACCAATAATACTTATCAGTATAGATATTTTCAACTTAAACCGATTCAATAGAAAAACTAAGCCTAAACCTACCATAAACACATAGAATGGCTTAGTGAATGGACTTGAAAAACTTTGAATAGAAATACCTTCATACACAATCAAACCGGATATTTTTAGTGCAATAAGCATTAGGAAAACTCCAACTGATGCCGATAGTCCGGTTTTGAGTTTTTCTGGAATAGCATGGATAATTTTTTCTCGCACATTGGTAAGTGTGAGAATCATAAATAACACACCAGACCAAAAAACAATACCTAAACCACATTGCCATGAAAAGCCAAGAGTAAGTATAACATAATAAACAATATACGAGTTCATCTCAAGTCCGGGAGCAAGGGCAAACGGTTTTTTTGCCCAAATACCCATGACAAGAGTGGCTAAGGCGGAAGCAATTACCGTTGCAAATAAAACTGCACTTTTATTCATGCCTCCATCACTTAATATTGCCGGGTTAACAACAAATATATATGAAAGAGATAAAAATGTTGATAATCCTGCAATAATCTCTGTTTGGAGATTTGTCCCCAGTCTTTTACACTCAAAATAGTTACTTAATTTCCCTTCTCTCATTTTATCAATTTGAATATTACAAAATCTTTTATTTTTTTCCCTTTAAAAAAATGAGGAGAAGTATAAAATTTCTTTTCGACTTTGAACCCCGCTTTTATGAACATACCTATGTACCATTCGGTAGGACGATGTTTTTCCGGAATTAGATAACCTCCTTCTTTTTTTTCTTTTAAGTAAGTGTGATTGTCTTTATATTTTTCTCCAGTAAAATGTCTTATATCAAGTTTTGTTTCACGAACTTTAAATATTTTGGGGTTACAAAAACCAATGTAAGCTATACCTTTATATTTTAAGGCATTATAAATGTTTTTCAATATTTTAGGAACTTCCTCATCTTCTACGATACATAAAACTAAATTACATAAAACTAAATCGTAAGTGTTCTCGCTTATGTTATCTGCTTCGTAAATGATGTGCTTTTCGAGTACACGTTTACGAGCAATTTTAAGAATACGTTTATTGATGTCGAATATATCTATATCAGCCTCCTTTTCCTCTAAAGCATGACTTATTATTCCGGGGCCACAACCATAATCGAGAATCCTTTTATCTTTAACAATATCCATTTGGCTTAGAATGAGGTCATCATAAATGGTAGTTTTTATTGTCTCATCTTCGAGGGCTTCATAAACCTTATGCCAATCATATTGTCCTATAAATATTTTTGATTTAACTCTTTTCACTTCCTACTATATATTCTAAACTATTAATAAAATCATTTAATCTCTTACTCTTGGGATTTCTCAATATTTGATTTGTCCCTTTTTCCACAATTACCCCTTTATCCAAAAATATAACTTGGTCGGCAGCTTTTTTTGCAAATGGGATGTAGTGACTTATAATCAGAATACTTGTTCCCATATTTTTAATGGCATCACAATATTTCAACACATTTACTGTTTGTTCCGGGTCTAATGCCGACGTTATTTCGTCCAAAAGTAAATATTCTGGATTCATCATTAACGCTCTTACGAGAGCAACTCTCTGTTCTTCACCTCTTGAACTTTCATTCGGATAATTATTGATAAATTGTTTCATCTGAAATAGTTCAATAAAATAATCCAATTTATCTTTTTGCTCTGTGGTGATATTTTTCAGTGGCGCAACAATATTTTCCCAATTCGTCCAATGTGGTAACAAATGCAGGTCTTGAAATACAATCCCAACTTTTTGCCGATCTTGAAATACAATCCCAATTTTTTGGCGGTCGTCAACTCTCCGAAAATGATTTCTGAGCTTTTTCCCCGAATCACGAGGAAATTCGTAAGTATCATTATCAATAGTGATGCTCCCAGAGGAAGGTTGAATTAGCATGGCAATACTTTTGAGTAAAGTGGATTTGCCACCACCGGAAGGTCCGATTAATACAGTAATAGTTCCTTCTTCTAAATTCAACGAAATATCGCTCAAAATCCTTTTTTGGGATCCTTTATTACCTAAATCAACACATATATCATTTACTGTAATCATATCATTACACCTTAGAAAGATTGCGAGAATATTTCTTTTTTAACCAACCGGCAATACCGGCAATCGGAAGGCTGATTATTAAAAAGAAAACAGCCAACAAAGAAAATACTTCTACAGGTCTATATACTTCTGAATTAACCCTTAACGATATTCTGAAAATTTCATCAACAGAGATAAAAGAACCGAATAAAGTTGAATGGAGCATAATTATTTCTGTTATTAACACACTTGGTATTATTTGCCTTAAAATTAAAGGTATCTGAATTTTCCAAGTAATTTCGCGTGAGGAAAAACCCATAACTTCTGCCGAAACAATATATTGTTCTTGGAAAGCAAACAATGCATTTCTAACTAAATCAGCTATAAAGAATGTATTTATTAAGGATAGAGCAAAAATAGTGCTATAATAACCATCAATCACTACTTCAAAAATTCGTTGAGCTGGATAATGTAGCCAATAAAGAAATACAACGGCAGGAATGCCACCAAGTACAAATGAAATAGTACTTGAAGGTATCCCTATCAACTTCTTATATTTTGCTCCTAAAATACCTAAAATTCCACCGGCAGTAAGTCCAATTAGCCAGACAATCAGTGCTATTTTAAGAGTTACTTCTATACCTATAAGAAATTCTTCCTTATATTTTGAAAGTATCTCAAAAGCGTTCATCTTTATGAGATTTATTCAAAAGGCTTGAATTGATTCGCGCTTCTATAAAATAATCGTGGAGCCGGCTCATATTTTGATATGATTTTATCCACGTAACCACTATTAATCAAATCTTGAATTGCAACATTAAGCATGTGTTGTAGTTGAAATTCATTCTTTTTAAACATATAGCAGTTACCGAAAAGACGTATAGGATTTGCTTCTGCAATATTTTTTATTGTGCCGGGATTGTTTTTCAAATATTCGTATACATAATAAGGCTCTGTAAAAACCACGTCGCATTTATTGGTTGCTAAATCGAGTAATTTTTGAGAAATATCTGTTGTTTGTGCACTTGATGCTCTTTTTGCATCCGGATAATCTGTTCGGGCAATTAAATCTGCTGATTCGCCGTCGATTGTACCTATTCTAACGTTAGGGCTATTGATTAAATCCAAATTTGTAGAGAAACGAGTTTCATTTGCACGAACATAAACGCCAATTCCGCTATAATATACCGGAATACTCATCGTCGTCAATTTCCCTCTTGTTGGATTTGCCCAAACAGGAGAGCCAACAATGTCATATCGGTTTGATTCTAAACCCTCAATCTGAGAAGCCCAACCAACTTCTTCAGTCCATACAAGTTTTAAACCAAGATTATCACATACTTTTTGGAGCACATCAACAAAGATGCCGGACATATTCCCTGTCTTCGTATCCTTCATACAAGCGGGGGGATAAGTTAAAAAACATGCCCGCAATGTTCCCGATTTGAGAACGCGGTCATAAACAGCGGTATCACTGTTTTTGTTTTCTGATGACGTTTGATTACAACTATTCAGCGTAAAAAATAACGCTGTGATAATCAACGATAAAAAAAATCTACTCATAATAATCTGGAAGTTTAATTAATAATAATATAAATCATGTCGCAAAGGTATATTATTGAAAAGTTATTTTCAGTTATTATTATTGAATCTTATCATTTATGATATGGTTAATCTCAATAATTTTTCATTTTGCTTACTTATGGGCCTACAAAAAATGTATTTTTGCAAAGTTATGTTACAAAAAAGTTATTTCAAGATATTTTCTGTCTATATTAAAATTGTTCTCATTGTACCACCGTACAAATTTCGCCAAATTCGTTTCATCAATAGAGCATACAAAACCCACTGGAAATGAATCCTATTCAAGAAAACTCTATACTTTTGCGCACGCTATCAAAAGAAAAAAACTCATGAAAGCCATCGCCATCAACGGAAGCCCACGAAAAAACTGGAACACCCTTATTTTACTCGAAATGTGCATGGAAGGTGCAAAAGAAGCAGGAGCAGAAACAGAGATCATCAATCTTTACGACCTTCAATATAAAGGATGTACAAGCTGTTTTGCCTGCAAATTGAAAGGAGTCGTCTTAGATAAATGTGCAATGATTGACGAACTGGAACCCATTCTTCAAAAGATTTGCGAATGCGATATACTTGCTTTGGGTTCACCCATCTATTTCTCATCCGTAACAGGTCAAATGAGATCATTTCTGGAACGCCTCCATTTCCCTTACTCCTCTTACGAAGGCAAACCCTCATCCTTTGGAAAAGTAATCAACACCGCCTTAATCTTCACCATGAATGCCCCCGCTTTTGCAATCCCCCTCATAGGTTACCATCGTATTTTCCGATACCTCAAAAAATTGATGAAACGCACTTTTGGCAGTTGCGAAACGATGGTGGTAACCGAAACATATCAGTTTGAAGACTACAGCAAATATGCCATGACCTATTTTGACGGAGCTAAACGACTAAAAAGACGGAATACCGTATTTGCAAAAGAGTGTGAAAAGGCTTATGAGTTAGGCAAAAAGCTTTGCACCTCTTACTTTATTGATGTACCAAACATCTGATTAAATACCAATACCATATCATCCCGATCAATACAGTCCCAACAGTTTGCCATAATATGCTTTGGATCAATTTTACCGATTTGATAAGCCAATTCGTGCTTATGCAATGTCTTTTTTGATTGTATCTTATTAAGTATATGCGGAAACAGCAACTTGTAGTTCTTGCCCTGAACCCACTTGTCACGCCTTACCCTGCACTCCTCTATTGTAGCAGCCATCGTCGAAAAGATGTCGCCATCTTTGTGCCAGTAATCATACTTGTAAAAATATCCAGAATGACCATTTTTAAGATGGCATACTAAAGAAAGTGAGGCATGGTTTTCTTCTACTAATTTGTAGAATGAGCACCAGTTTTGATTGATTGAGTTTTCTTGTGTTTTCATGTGTGAAATGTTTTGATTGTTACGTATTGTTTTCATGACTTTTTTTTAAACTGGTCTAAGCGTCTCGAAGGTAGGATATTGTTATAGGA
>Ga0209628_10003553_pt1 | contig 10999 bp, 12 predicted proteins | sample TergutCu122P4_FD_187285 | JGI IMG/M metagenome (GOLD analysis project Ga0209628, IMG submission 187285) | Cubitermes ugandensis P4 segment gut microbial communities from Kakamega Forest, Kenya - Cu122 P4 (SPAdes) (version 2) | ecosystem: Host-associated > Arthropoda: Insects > Digestive system...
TTTCGGCGACAGCATTACAGAGGACTTATGGATGGTATTTTATCGACTTGGAATAGGTCGGGAGCAAAAACTTTGTGATTTCTTTTTTGAAAAACATATCAACGAATTTACAAAATGTCCTGCCAGCAACGCTTTACAACAAATTGCCCTGCACCACAAAGAAAAAACAAAAGAAATTCAAGAATACTACGAGGAGGTGCTTCGACGTTTTGTTGAACCGGAATTTTATGAAGACGAGAATTTTAATGATGTTTGCGAAATAATAACTATAATTGTTGGCGATTATGTAGAAACATTGCCAAACCCTATCTCGCCCCATGTTAAAACATTGTATGATTTAAGTTTAGTATATGAAGGAAATATTGGAACTTATAAAGAGTTTATAAAAGATGTAGAAAAATACAACAAATATTCCTTTCGAGAAGTTGTCGATGTATTTACTTTTTATGATGATGCCGTAAAAAACTGGTATTGTTATAATAGAGACAAGTCGGATTTTAATGACGATAAGTGGATAAAACCGCAACAATCTTATATTACTCCAAAAACCGCAGGCAGAAACGACCCTTGCCCTTGTGGAAGCGGTAAAAAATATAAAAAATGCTGTTTTGGGAAAGAATAATAAAAACAATGGACAAACAACGCATCATACAGTATACTCCTTGATAAAAATGTGTAATATTACATTTATTACTTGATAAAAGTGTATATTTGTGCTTGGTTTTACAGAGAAAAATGTGTTTTTAATCCATAAATTCACGGAGAAAAATGTATAGAACAAAGATTAAAGAATTAACAAAGTGGAAATTAAGCGATGGGAGAAAGCCACTTATTGTTCAAGGTGCGAGGCATGTAAAGACTGTATAGGAGCGGTATGAAACTATTATTGTTAAGCAATTCAACCAATCCGGGAGAACCTTTTTTGGATTGGGCAAAACATTCGATAAAAGATTTTCTGGGAGAAAAAACGGTAAATGCTGTTTTTATTCCTTATGCAGCAGTTACTTTCAGTTATGACGAATTTGAATCTAAAGTTGAAAGTCGTTTTGCCGAATTGGGTCATCACGTTGTAGGCATACATCATTATCCGGATCCGGTAAAAGCCATCGAAAATGCGGAAATAATTGTAGTAGGAGGGGGGAATACTTGGAGATTGGTGCAACAACTACATTCAAAAGGTTTGATGGAACCCATGCGCAAAAAAGTATTGGCCGGAACTCCATATATCGGTTGGAGCGCCGGAAGTAACATTGCTTGTCCCACATTGCGAACAACCAATGATATGCCGATTATCAATCCGATTCATTTCGAAACATTGAATTTGATTCCTTTTCAAATCAATCCTCATTATTTGGATGCACATCCGGAAGGATTCGGAGGAGAAACTCGCGAAATGCGAATCAACGAATTTATCGAAATTAATCCGGAAGTATATGTGATTGGTTTAAGGGAATCTACCGGCTTGAAATTAGAAAATAATCAGTTGAATTTATTCGGAAATAAAACTGCCCGAATTTTCAAAAAAGGAGAAAATCCGGTAGAGTTAAAAGGTTCTGATGATTTTTCTTTTTTATTGAAATCAGTTAGGCAGTAAATGCGAAATGTTGTTCATGAACAATTTGACAGAAATAGCTAAAAGGATGATTCCGAAGAACTTTCGCAGAACAAAAATACCACCTTTTCCCAATGCTTTTTCAAGAAAACCGACATTCTTCAAGACAACATAAACAAGTATCATATTCAACAGCAATCCTAATAAGATATTTGCTTGATGGTATTCGGCTTTAAGCGACAACAAGGCCGTGAAAGCTCCGGGGCCGGCAATAAGAGGAAATACGATGGGCACAATGGTTACGTTTGCATTTGGCCCATCGTTTTTGAATATTTCTACACCAAATGTCATTTCTACTCCAATGACAAAAATAATCAAAGCTCCTGCGACAGCAAATGATGATACATCTACACCGAAAAGACTTAAAATCCAATTTCCTACAAAGAAAAACAGCACCAAAATAATGGTTGCAAATAAGGCTGCCTTACTGGAACTAAACGCTAACTTTTTTTCTTTCAGGCCGATAAAAATCGGTATAGAGCCGGTAAGATCTATAATCGCAAACAATACGATGAATGCGCTTAAGAATTCTTTGAATTGGAAATTGAAGTCCATAACTTTATCTCATCATTTTTACAACAAAAAGACAGTCGCCGGGAACTTCCATGAAAAAATCACTAATTTTACACAGGAACGTAATTCTACCGGGAGAAAATTCACAAGTATATTGATACGAATATTGATGCCCATCCTCCATGAAAAAGTCGGTATAAGGTAGAGGTGAATCTACTTGTACATTACCATTATTAGTCCAGACATTATAAACAATGTAAGCAGCCAACATGCCATTCTCATACATATCTCTCGTCAACTCTCTAACAGAGAAATTACATTCAAACACGTCACCATTTTGTCTCCATTGATTTCTTCCTACTCGATACTCCTGAACCCATGTATCTACATTGTAATGTTGTTCATCTTTAAAGACACAAGATTCCAAACCTAAAAACAAGATAAAGAAACTTGCAAGTAAGGACAACTTTAATACGTTCTTCATAAGCTTAATTTTTAATGTTAGTTATTATTTTGTTGCACAAAGTGAATTATTTAATGCGATAACCGCTTTTGAATAATTTTCTCTTGCGATAACAAACTGCATATTAACTTGTTTCAGTGACTGACCAAAACATTCGATGTTGATATTGTTTTCGCTCAATGCTAAAGCTGCTTTACTCAAAAATCCGGGATGGGCAATATTGGTTCCCATGCAGCAAACAATGGCAACCGGTTTTACAACCACTTGATACACAACCTCTCGAAGTTCTTCTATCATTTTATGGATTTCCGGTCTATCCCAAACAACCATTGTGATGCTATTGGCATTGGTTGATTTCAGGATATAGCTGACTCCATAACTTTTCAAAATCTCCATTATCCGAAGGTCATATCCGACTTCACCTACCATCATCGGATCGTGCACTTCAAATGCAATTACCTTATCGGTTCCTGATACAATTTCAATTTTCGGATCGGGAGATATGTAATTTTTTGAAATTAATGTTCCCGGATGTTCAGGCTCGAAAGTGTTCTTAATCCGGATGTTAATACCTGCCATTTCAAGTGGTTTAGAGGCTTTTGGGTGAATCGCTTCCATGCCTACGTCGGCCAATTGATCTGCAATGATAAAATTGGTTTTTCCGACAGGAATTGAATTGTCCGTGCCAACTAATTTCGGATCTGCACTTGAAAGATGAAATTCTTTGTGAATAATCGCTTCATCGGCTTTCACATCAACAGCAACCTTGCAAAAGGTTACTTCCGAATATCCGCGATCGAAAGCCCGCATAATACCTTCTGTTCCTTTGGTATAGCCGGTAGCCATACACAGGGTTTTGCTGAAATCGACATCTTTAAATGCTTTATGAATACGCCCGTCTATGGTTAACGGCTCATTGTCGTCAAAACCGCAAAGATCAATGAAAGTCGAATGTATTCCATTGTTATTAAGTATATTGCATGAATTCCATGCAGAATGCGCCTCTCCCAATGATGCTAAGATTTCTCTTGCTGCCAGATATATATTGCTTTTTTCGACATACCCCGATGCAATTACCTGATACATTGAATGCAAATACGTTTTTGCCTGTCTGATACGGAATAAAAGAAATTGTTCTGCATCTGATAAATTAAGCCCTATGGAACCGAAACCTTCATTAATCAATAATAATTTTTCGTACAATATGTCGAGGGCAGTATTGTAATCGTCTGCATTTAAGAATTTTGCATATACTCCCGGTTCTCCGGTTTTCTTGTGCTCTAACAACCAATTCGTAACATTATTGTACGCCGATACTACGAATATGCGATTATACATATCTTCTTGAGTACGATTACCTTTGATAATATTATTCAGGCAATCACCGAATTGGGACATTGAAGTTCCACCTATTTTTTCTACTGTTAACATATCGAATATTTATAAATTTAGTTTTTATTTTCTTTTTTGTGTTTATTACGAATGATTTCATAAATCGCAGGCATAATCGAAGCGAAAATTATCAATAATGCAATTAGTTTCAAATTGTTTTGAACAAAGGAAAAACCGCCTACAAAATACCCCAAAAACAAGAATATCGCAATCCACGATATGCCTCCGACAATGCTGAACGAGAAGAAACGACTCCATTTCATTTTTCCCATACCCGCTACGAAAGGCGCAAAAGTGCGTACTATCGGTACGAAACGTGCGATGATAATGGTTTTCCCGCCATGTTTTTCATAAAACTGATGAGTTTTTTTGAGATATTTTTGCTTGAAAATTTTCGAATCGGGGTTGCTGAAAAGCCGCTCTCCGAAATAACGCCCGATGGAATAATTACAATTATCGCCAAGCAGGGCAGCGGTAATGAGCAAAACAAGTAATATCCACACACTCAATTCATTTGTTGAGCGATGGGCGATTGTTCCCACTATGAAAAGCAATGAATCTCCGGGCAAAAAGGGCATTACAACCAAGCCGGTCTCAGTAAAAATGACGGCAAAGAGAATGGCGTAAATCCAAAGCCCGTAATCATTTACCCAAAGGTCAAGAACAGCTTCTGTATCGGTAAGAAACTCGATTATAAATTGAATGAATTCCATTTTGTTTTTTACTAAATTAATATTCGTTGGGTAATTCTGCTAATTGAGCAGCTGTGAAAACAGGTCCGTCTTTGCAAACGTATGTTTTTCCTACATTGCACCGGCCACATTTTCCGAAACCACATTTCATGCGATTTTCAAGGGTTGTATAGATGTTTTCATCTTTGAAACCAAGTTTTTGCAATACGGGAAATGTATTTTTAATCATAATTGGAGGACCGCAAACGACAGCAATCGTATTTTCTGCCGAAGGTGCGATTTTTTCCACAATGGTTGGAACAAATCCTACCTGTCCTTTCCATTCGGGAGTTTCTCCTCCCGGGTCGACTGTCTGGTAAAGGTTTACGTCGGGGCGTTCTTCCCATTCTTTCAGTTCATGTTTATAAACCAAATCGTTGACGGTTTTTGCACCGTAAAAAATGGAAACGTCTTTATAATCTTTCCGGTTATCCAAGCACGTCCAAATAACGCTACGCATGGGAGGTAAAGCGATTCCACCTGCAATGAATACGAGATTTTTCCCTTTCCATTCATCAATGGGGAAAGTGTTTCCGTAAGGGCCTCTAAAACCGACCGTATCTCCTTCTTCCAAATTGGATAAAGCGGTAGTAACTCTTCCTACCTGACGAAATGTGCATTCTACATATCCTTTTCGAGTGTGAGGAGAGGCGATGCAAAAAGTGGATTCTCCTTCTCCAAAAACGGAATATTCGGCAAACTGACCGGTTTTGAAAGAAAATTTTTCAGCTTCTATCGGGTCTAAGAATTCCAAACGAAAAGTACGCACGGCAGGAGCTTCTTCCGTAATTTTAGCTACCTTCATGCGATAGGGCAAATATATATTTCGTTCCATAATTATTTCAACAGATTTAGGCTTTCTGCGATGTTCATATCGACCGGACAACGGCGGGAACAGCGACCACAACCGACACAACCTCTGACTTCTAATCTTTCGGGCATATATGAAAATTTGTGCATCAAACGTTGTCTCCAGCGAGCGCCTTGTGTTTCGCGCGGGTTATGACCTGATGTATGCAATGTAAACAATTTGGCACCACAGCTATCCCACAAACGCACACGCTGTCCTTTGTTGCCTTTAGTTTCGTCCTGAATATCAAAACAAGCACAGATGGGGCAAACAAAAGCACAAGCAGAACAACCCATACAACGCATCGCATATTCATCGAAAACATCCGTATCGAATGCTGCGTTTATTTTATTCTGTAAATCCGAATCATCAAAACGTTTGGGGATATTGGCAAGGAATTTTTCCTTTTGCAAGTCGCCTTCCACATCTTGAAATAAATCAGGGGCCAAAGTTACAATTTTTTCTCCTTTTGAGGTTAATATTTCTGCAATATAATCTCCGGTATCGGTTTTTGTCAACAAAATATCGCTGCCTTTGGTGTCTCCGGGACTTCCTCCAAGTGAAGTACAGAAACAATAATCGTCAGCTTGATTGCATGCCAAGCCGATAAATGTAGTTCGTTTTAATCGCGTTTCAAAGATAGGGTCGGAGGGGTCCCAACTGAAAATAGCTTTCAAGCTTTCCATTCCTGCTGCATCACAAGGACGAATACCCATGACAACTCGATACGGAATGTTATTTAAATTAATATCCTGAACTTCTACTCCGTCTTTATTTTTCGTATATGAAAAAAGTTTTTCAATTTTAGGAAAAACAAATGATTTAGCCGACATATCGGGTATGATAAAATCAGATGCTAATTCATCTGCTGAAGAAATACGTTGATAGGAGATACGTTTGCCTTGGCTAACAGGGCCATAAACGTGCTGTGTCTCCGATATTTTTTTTATAAGCAAAGGGAAAGATTCTTTGCTTAGCTTTTTTGTTTTCATCCGATAAAATTTTCTTTGTCATCAGGTTTGAAAGTCGACAACGTATTACTTTCTTCTGCTTTCATTCCTGAAACTGTTCCATAAATATTCTTTATCTCTTCAGCTAATTTGATTGGCAAAAGATGAATAGGAATACCAACTGGGCAGGCATCTCCGCATTGTCCGCATTCTACGCACCGTCCTGATAAGTGCATGGCGCGTGTGACATGCCACTCCAAATTGCCTAAAGTGTTTGCTGCTACAGGTATCCATTGCGGCTGATTGACTTCGACTGCACACTGCGTACAATAACACAAAGGACAGGCTTGACGACAGGCATAACATTTGATGCAACTTTCCATTTCGCTTATCCAAAAATCCCAACGTTCTTGCGGAGTCATTGCATCTAACTTGTCTATCAATTCTTTATCTTCCGGTTTAATTTCAGGAGTAATTTCGGCTAAACAAGCTTCTATTTTACTTAAAGTTTTACATTCGATAACTTCTCCTAATTCATTAATATGCAGTGCAATTACATCTCCATCTTTTATCTGATTTTCGGATGCTAATCGAATGATTCCTCTTAAAGTAGAAACATTGGCAACGATAGCAAGCTTTTTCAATGGAGAAATTTCTTTTTTATACACATACATCGCCAAATTTTGAGTACATCTTTTGTCGTATATCAGATTTCCGGTTTCTTCTTTATTGCGGGCAAATACCGGACGAACACTTCCGAAACTGCCTTCTCCGTAACCGATAATTACTTTTGCTTCGCCTGTTTCCAATAAACGTGCTGCTATTTCATTGATTGTTCCCATATCAGCTTTCCCAAGTTTCGTTAGTAATTTTCCGGTAGGCTTCGTATGGGCCTAACTCCTTGATTTTGTTTGCAGTAGTGTTTACCACTTCCGCCCATTTGGCGCCTTCGGCAGCAGATACCCAGGTAAAAGTAATCCTGTTAATATCGATACCCATAAAATCGAGTAGGGTGCGGAACACCGTCCAGCGGCGGCGAGCATGGAAATTTCCCGAAGTATAATGACAATCGTTGGGGTGACAACCGGATACGATAACACCATCGGCTCCATTGGAAAAAGCTTTCAGCAAAAGCATGAAATCAATACGGCCGGTACATGGGAACCGAATAATTTTCACATTCGGAGAATACTTGATTCTACTTGTTCCCGTGAGGTCTGCTCCGGCGTAAGTACACCAATTACAGACAAATGCGACTATTTTAGGTTCGAAATCCGCTTCTTTCATCGTTTCCAAAGTTGTTTTATTGAGAATTGTGGTAATATCCTATCAAACGCTCAGGATAATGTTGCGCCATATATAAACGTTTATCTATAAAATCTTTTTCCCACTGTGGCAAGTCTGAATCTAAAGTATCTAATACTTGTCTATCTAACATAATCTTTTGCTTTTCGATTGTATCCTGCAAAATTACACAAAAATTTTGATACGGGAGTGTGCTCATAAAAAAGTACTGAAAAAAATCTCTTTCAATTATTCAAAAGTGCAAGCACTTCCTCATAAACTTGCTTATTAGAATATCCCTCTAAATCAATTGATTTTGATTTGCAGAAAGCGACACAAGTTCCGCAGCCTTGACAGAGTCCCGGATTTATTTTGGCGATTGTTTTTACAACTTCGCCATTCCTGTTTGTAATATTCTCTTTATCAATGGCTTGATAGGGGCAAATTGAAATACACATTTCACAACCCATGCAGGTAGAGAAAATAGGAGGGGGCATACGGTTTACTTTGGCTACAATCGGTTCGCGAGTCAATTCGTCGTTTGAGAATAAACAAATTACCTTGGCTGCTGCACCGGATGCCGCGGCAACCGATTCGGGAATATCTTTAGGAGCCTGACAAGCGCCGGCCAAAAATATTCCGGCTGTATTTGTTTCCACCGGTTTCAGTTTGGGGTGTGCTTCGGCAAAGAATTTATAGGGGTCGTATGATACGTGTAGCTTTTGTGCCAATGATTCGGAGCCATCGCACGATACGGCGGCCGTTGCTAATACAACCATATCTGCCTCTATTTCAACAGGTTTTCCTGCGAGCAAGGTGTCTGCACCTCGCACAATCAATTTGCCATCTTTTTCGTAGATATTGGAAACACGTCCACGGATATATTTTGCTCCGTCTTCTTCAATGGCTCGGCGGGTAAATTCATCGTAATTTTTTCCGGCAGCACGGATATCCATGTAGAATACATAAGGAGTACCTTCATGTACTTTGTGTTTATATAACATGGCATGTTTAGCTGTGTACATACAGCATATTTTGGAGCAATACGGAATACCTTTTGCCGGGTCGCGAGAACCTGCACAGGCGATAAATACTACTTTTTCCGGTTTTTTCCCGTCGGAAGGACGGCGAATTTCTCCCTGTGTCGGGCCGGAAGCCGATGCCAAGCGTTCGAATTGCAATCCGTTGATGACATCTTTATATTTTCCGTAGCCGTATTCGGGGAAGAAATCGGTATTTTTCACTTCAAAACCGGTAGCTAATACGATAGCGCCTGCTTTTACATCGATTATTTCATCTTCTTGTTCAAAATCAATGGCTCCTGTCGGACAAAGCTTTTGACAAACCTTACATTTTCCGGTTAGGAAATAGCGGCAATTGGCACGGTCGATAACCGGCTTGTTAGGAACAGCTTGAGGAAAAGGCACGTAAATAGCTGTGCGATTGGCTAATCCTTGTTCAAATTCGCTTGGAATATTCTTTGTCGGACATTTCGTTGTGCATAATCCGCAACCTGTACACAGTTTTTCGTTTACGCTTTTGGCTTTTTTTCGGATTTTTACGTTGAAATTACCAATGAAACCATCCATGCTTTCTATTTCAGAGCAAGTATAAAGCGTGATATTCGGGTGTTGGGCAACTTCCACCATTCGGGGAGTCAGGATACATTGCGAACAGTCGAGGGTAGGAAAGGTTTCCGAAAGCTGCGACATGTGTCCACCGATAGAGGGCTGTTTTTCTACCAAAATAACTTGGTGTCCGCCGTTGGCAATATCTAATGACGCTTGTATGCCGGCTACACCGCCTCCGATAACGATTGCGGTTTTGTTTACAGGGACTTTGATAGATTCGAGCGGTTGATTGTTTTTTACTTTTTCAACCAAAGTGCGAACCAAATCAAAAGCCTTTTGAGTGGTAGCATCGCCTTTTTCATGTACCCACGAACAATGCTCACGGATATTCGCCATTTCGCAGAGATAAGGATTTAATCCCGCTTCCGCACAGGCTTTCCGGAAAGTAGGTTCGTGCATTCTCGGAGAACATGCAGCGACAACCACTCCGGTAAGTTTATGCTCCCGGATAGCATCTTTGATTTTACTTTGTCCCGGGTCGGAACACATGTATTTATAATCGGTACTGTAAGCAACGCCCGGAAGTCCGGCTGCCTGTTCCGAAACCTTTTCGCAATCTACTGTTGCTGAAATATTTTCGCCACAATGACAAATAAAAACTCCTATTCGAGCCATAATTAATTGAAAATTGAAAATTGAAAATTGAAAATGATTTGCATGATATTATCAATTTTCCACTTTAACTAAGTGTCTGTATATTCCTGTCTGCTTTGCATTTAAACCGCAAGCTATTCCGATAGCTTGAGTAAGGTAAAGTACAGGAACATCATATTTTTTTGCCAAATAACTATTGATTGCTGAACGACGCATATCTAAATTTGCATGACACATCGGACAAGCTACAATAATGGCTTTAGCGCCTCGTTCTGTTGCTTCTTTCACTATTTTTCCGGAAAGTTTGACAACCAGATCCGTTCTACTTACGGAAAGTCCTGCGCCGCAACATTCTGTTTTGAAAGGCCAATCAATGGGTTTAGCGCCTAATTGTTCCATTATTTGGTCGATAGTTTGCGGGTCTTCCAAGCGGTCGAACTGAAGAATATCGTGCGGACGAACCAAGAGGCAGCCATAATAACAGGCTACTTCCTTATCGAAAGGTTTGACAATCTTTCCGGAAAGATGAGGAAGGATAAATTCTTGAATAAACTGAACCACATTCAAAATCCGGATAGGAGAAGACAAAGTCATTTCCATGGCTTCTTCCACTTGTTTTTTCAATTCCGGATTTTCAAAAAGTTCATGCTGCGTTACAGATAAGCGGCTGTAACATGCTGCACATGGGATGATTATCTCTTTCATTCCGGCTTTTTCCGCTTGCGCTAAAATGCGGGCGGGCAATGATAATGAAAGAATTTTATTCAGGTTATGAGCAGCAGTTGCTCCACAGCAATTCCAATCAGGAACCTGTTCGAGTTGAATATCGAAAAGAGTAGCGAGCGACATAACCGATTCGTTATATTCGCGAGCGGTTCCTTCTAAAGAACATCCGGGGTAAAATCCTAATTTTGCCATATTTGTTCTTGTTTAACCCCTAAATCCCCTAAAGGGGACTTTGGCGTTGCAAAACGTGCAA
>Ga0209628_10003554_pt1 | contig 10999 bp, 7 predicted proteins | sample TergutCu122P4_FD_187285 | JGI IMG/M metagenome (GOLD analysis project Ga0209628, IMG submission 187285) | Cubitermes ugandensis P4 segment gut microbial communities from Kakamega Forest, Kenya - Cu122 P4 (SPAdes) (version 2) | ecosystem: Host-associated > Arthropoda: Insects > Digestive system >...
GGGGGGGGGGGGGGGGGGGGGGCTTGTCAGACTTCGCGTTCTATGCCAGGAAAAACTTCGTGAGTAAAATATAGATGCTCTCTTTTTCGTACGGACAATGTAACCCTTGTATTGCACGCAGAGTATCAGAAGACAATCTTGACAACAGTGTTTTCGAACCAGGATTCCGAGAGAAATAGTGAACAGTACTTTAGACGGCACATTAATTGCGTCCCCTGCTATCAACTTTTCGTGGCCAGCGAACATTTTGTAGTCGCGCACTCATCGGAATATGAACAATGATATTAGGGTTCTTCCACGGAAAAATGGGCAAACTATGCCCCATTCAATGGTTATTCGAAATTACAAATTGTCAAACTGCCCGTCGGTAGGAAAGAACGACAGCAAGTGACATGTAATACCTAGCGACACACTGCAAATAATGTAGTTACCCTAACGCTCAACAAAAAAAGTTCTGTAACCACCCAGGAGTAACACCCCCTCACTACAGACCAAAATGTTCCAACTGCAATGCAACATTGACTACAATGTTTGAAATCACTCACGCTGTCATCGACTTTGGGTGGGCATCGCTTAGAACTCGGTGCAACGACATGCAGTTTTTAACAGGTTGAAATGCACTGTGCTTCATTCTACATTCACTAAAGACTATCGAATGTAGGCTAAAGTCTCCACACCGCAACATAACAGCAGGCAGCCGAATTGTATTACACACTACACGCACAAGTTAACCGCACGAACAGCCAGCAACCACGTCTGAAACACCCCTCTATATTATCTCACCATCCTGGAATGGTAAATTTTTCTTACTAACTTATCCAAACTATGTACTGATAAGCACCTGCCCTGCTATACAGACTAAAGCGTTAACCGTCAGCTATTTCACTGACAAAGTTTCACTGGACTATTCTATCGACAATAAATTCTTGAGTATATCCATGAATCCACATTTACGAAACTCGTACAAACGTACATCATGTTCTAATCAACCCTCTGACGCTTTAGTTTATGTACCACCAGGTATAACGCTCAGGAATCCTATATTCTGACCCACAAAGTGCATTTAAGTCTCTTGTACGAAACTCAAAACGGGTCGGAAAGGGTCGCGGGTTGGGAAAATCACGGCAGTGCATGAACGTGCGAATTGCTCAATTACTGTAGAACAAGAGAAAGCTACAACAGACCACGTGCATTGTTCTATTCAATCTTTCCGATGGGAGAACGGAAATGACTGCAATCAAAACTTGCACAACTGACAAGGAAGGCAGGAAAGAAAACAGTACCATAACACTCCTTGCGCCATCGCATTACTTAGCCGAAGCTAGAAGGAAATGCAAATATCGTTTTGGGGAAATTAGTATTCTTTCTTTCTTTCTTTCTTTCTTTCTTTCTTTCCTTCCTTCCTTTCTTCTTAGTCCGATCTCCTCCACCTCCTCAATGTAGATGCAGAGTTATTGTTGTGTCTGATCACATTCAATGACATACATGCACATGCGCGAACGCACACACTCGGTATGACTCTTCTGGACGAGAGATCAGGCCTACGAGACAACACACAACACCTGCAAGAGACAGATATCCATGCCCCCACAGGGATTCGAACCCGCAATCCCAGCAAGTGAGCGACCGAAGACCCACACCTTACATCGCGCGGTCACCAGGATCGGCACAATTAACATTTTTATGTAGAATATTTCACTTACGAAATAAAATACACATCCGAGGCTGCTCCCAAAACTTTGAAAACGCCCTGTTTAATAAAGATAAGATCACAGTGGCTCTCTCTCTCTCTTTATGCATGTCTATCTGGACAGTTAGTTCGTTAAGGCACTGCGCCACAAGCCGGAAGGTCGCGGTTTCGATTCCCGATGATGTCACTGGAATTTTCATTGACATAATCCTTCCGGTCGCAGTATGGCCCTGGGGTCGACTCAGCCTCTAACAGGATGAGTACCAGGAATATTTCCTGGGGGTAAAGGCGGCCGGTACGTAGGGCTGACAACCTTACCACCTTCATGTGCCGATTGTCTTGAAATCTGGGAGCCTCAAATTCCTGGAACCCTCAGGGCCCGTCCATGCCTGTAATGGGACAGCTTTACTTACAAAACTGAAAGTTACAGGCTGAATATAAATGCAGCTCATGGAACTTCGACTCTAGTCCCAAAGATTCGCATTACACGCAGCCACCGATTAGTCTTTTCTGGAACACAGGTACAGTCACAGGTAGATAGTTTTTACCTATATTCAGCCTCCACTTCCAGCAAATTGTGTGTATGTGAACACACTACAAAGACAGGTCATACATCCTGTAACAAGAATTCCTCGACAAAACGTACGATGCACACTGCCCCATGTTTCAACATACATGCCGCGCAGAGTACCTACTATTAAATAGTAGTTGTTCCATGATCCATCCCAAAATAAAATGCCCAGTACTAGAGGCAGTGACTATTTAACTCTGTCTACACAACATCAGCGTTTCGCAATGCCACCATGTTTAAATAGTTTAATGTGATGGTATATTACCTATCCCTACATAGAATTTCCCAAGTAAATCTACAATTCCTCACGGGTTATCACCGTCACAAGTCCAGTTAAATCCAAACTATGTAAAAGAGTCGAATTATTCCAGAAGACAGAAAATCGCCTCAACAAACTCAAGCGATTTTTAAGGACTATGCGAGGTTTTGCGACACCATGCCAACACTTCAACTTCGGCGCTGGCGTCGACCTCACTTCAAAAATTCACACGAACAGGGTTTTGGCATTACTGATCGTCGGAAATTAAAAGCACAAAGGACAGGTCGCACATGATGATGTGATGTTCATGCGTAGCTTCCCAGAAATGTCTGGGATGTTAAAAGGCGTCTACAAACATGGTATATCCCATCAATTCTTATGAAACAAGACAGACATAAACCTGTTTCCTCATTTAGTCCTTCATGAACCACAATATGAACCGAAATAAAAGAATTCCTTTCAGCAGAAGCCTGTCAAGATGCCAATGCACGTACCGCCACAGAAAAGTACAACACAAATATGTAAACACACAAAGTTTCAATACGCATTGCGCGTTACTGCCAACAAGGATTCTACGTAGACAAAACAACCACTCTTCGTCGTCGATGACGACGACGACACAGGCGGTGGCAGCGGCAGCAGTAACTGAAAGAAGGGTCGAAAGTGAGTAGCACTACTGCTTTCTACTCAGGAAATCCCAAGTTCACATCTTGGCTACGAGACAGGTTATTCAGACTGTACACCTTCGTGAGTTTCCTCTGTCCCTTGAGGCAGACGGCAGGATACTGCCTCAAATCTAGTCATGGCACACTCTTTCCACATCCCTTCCAATTCAGGTTTACTATGCCACTCCGATGTTACTGACAGCACCGTTAAATACACCAGAAACCAACACCTGTTCCCATTAACTTTGCGGTACCGGTCCAGCTTTAAAACAAAGAAAAAACACATGGTGATCAAGAACATAGTAACCAAAACGTGGTCCTTCAGAAACAGCCAAGCTTTGGACTTTACAGCGTAGATGGGTCCACTGATATAAGCCTACCGACATTTATTAGGTGTTTCACATCACATCAAAGCTACAGTTCAACTTATGCACAGCTCTAACCGGACATAACTCAATATAAAATATTATCTCGCATGACAATTAACTCGCCCTCCCAGGGCACAGCAGTAATACCAACACATTTTAACTGGAAAATATCGGTTACTGGTCACAACTGGCAGTACGACCTCCCTCTGCGAAACCAACACCTGTGTCAAAAGCGGACTCCGCAGTAACCAGCACTTCCCCCAGAATTCACACATCCGTTTGATCTCTTGTTAAATGCTTTTTCTTCTCGGTACTTCTCTTGAACCAACGCTGTTCCCCACCGCTCAGGCTTCAAGTTTCAGACTGAAGTACTTTCCGTATTATGTGTGATGTTCCTCGTATAGCTGTCTTTGTAGTGAATCTACTGAATGTTTTCCTGGTATGGCTTCCAAACTTTTCCTTAAACCTCCTGTTACAAATCCGGTGGCTCCTATGAATACTGGTTTGTTATTATTATTAATTTAATCCGCATTAAACCAATACCATCAGCGCCGAGTAACTAAGACAAGACATGGCGAATAAGTACGAAGACTGCAAGAACATGACAACGCTCTGCCAACAACACGACCTCGTTAACATTACGTTCAGTAACAGCTTGCACGGGTAATGAATCCATTATGGATCAACACCAACAACAACAACACCGTAAGAATACACCTTAACAAAATCATTGAGTTGTGTCGACTATATTCGGCTTATATTTTATAATTCTGTAACACAACGGGGATTCTCACCTAAAAGTTGTATTACAGGTCTGTTTACCATCGTCTTCCAAGATATGACGCCGTGTACTCCGACCGAAGTTTCGGGGGGACGCGCCATATAAACAGTAATCTCACAATACCTCTAAATGATCTACGACGCTGTGCTAGCGTATCGGAACCGGCTACAGCGATCGTAGTTTGTTGACGGTTGTGTTCTGTCATGGCTACATATCTCTATAATCTGCACGCTACAAATAACAAACGAAAATTACGCTATTATTATGATGCATTTATTTCGCTTTTATTCCTACGAACATACGGCGGGAGATTTTTCTCACGAGATGGCGTGTCAGGAAAATCACAGACTTATTGCGCTTCTGAATTCACAAATATTTATATAACCCGGCAGCCGATAACAAATCTATTATTTTTCCAATATTCAAACTTCTGTATTCTCCTGCTTCCGACGATACATTTTTATCCCCCCTCCCGTTCACCCGCCTACCCGACGTCTACGGTAACGGAATTTCTATTTCCCCTATGAAAGCTAATTTAACCTTTCTAGTACGAAAAATTACACCTTGTTTAGCTTTATCAGAAGCTTCGGCTACTATCTGATCCACGTGGTGGATAGTTACGACCCTCAAGTACTGCGTGTATGGTGTGAATTTGAACTCTGTAACGGGTTCCGAATCTGTCAATGCTTAATTGCCAATTAAAAAATTATATTACCAACCTATTCTGTCTCAGCGTGGCAGATACTGTAATGTTGAGGATACAGCTTACAAGGCCCACACGGTATGCTGCTAGGGTACAGCGATGGCGTATTTTACACTCGCCTATGTTTGTCCCATGATTCTTACAGTTGTGAATGACATATGTCAGCCTATTGATACTAAGTTACATGCCGGTGACGTCAAGCTACATCGACAGCTCGCTCCTTCCTGTCTATCCACAAAAAATGGAGAAGTGTTCTTTTTACAGTAGCGTGACTCAAACAGGAGTCACGGCAATAATCAAGGCCGACTACGACTAGTAACAAATTTCCTCCCAAATCCTCAGAACTCTTCCACTACATACACATACACTTGTTGCTGGTGTTAATATGGCCGTTACGCTGTTACGTGATCCTAGCAGATCGTGAATAATCCACTCGTACAAGGCACTTCCATCACTTAGGTACAACACAATGGCACGAGAAATACCCGAACACTGCCAGAACAACGCGTTACATAAAATCTATAAAATATGCACTAAATGAGGCTGACTGATGTGCTGGCACAATACAGTTCCGCTTACCCAATCCACGAGAAAAGACAGTGACAACCACACGGCTTGTCTTGCAGATGTATTTCCAAACGTAGTTGTCACATCTGTCTGACGACACTGCCGTTGCACCAAGCGACACTCCATACCTCTCAACAAAAGCCATTTCTACACACAAGACTTCGCACGTAACACTGCGCCGTACGTGAAGACAGCCACGGAAGTGTTCTTCAGAAACTACGAAGTATGGCAAATCGTTGCTAGGCCAGAAATTAGCTGCCGTTTATAGTATCAGATTTTCGTTACATTGGGCGGGTAACGAAATGTCAATCGATAATGAAAGTATTATTTGCGAGCAGAATACTCTTATGCCCCTAAAACTGGCACTGAATCAGTACCTTACTCATACCACATTTCAACATCTCAAAGGCATATAGGCAAGACCTTGGCATTAGTTTGAAACGGCTTAAAATGGGAGGTTCCCAACAAAGTTTAGATTGTGCCACCCAAAATGAATACCAAACAAGCACCGTGGAAAATTTATGGGGCACACAAAATAATTCACTTACGGCCTTACGGAGACTGGGCCTTAATATGGAAAAATGTGCGAAAACTGGAACTTCCCGACAGTTTTTATTGGGAACGTCCTACGTTACGGGAAAAGGAGTATCAATTTACCGCCTCGTGTATATTAGGCTTTATTATGCGCCAATGAGACCAAAAAAAGGGGGGGGGAGCTACACAACTTTTATTGGAAGTCTCTGATTATAAATTTCAACAAAATAAGTGGTGTTACCCACAATTCGGGGAATTTGACCACAAAAAAGTTTTTTACCGTAACTCCTAGTTTCCACCGCCTCCTTCGAAGTAGTCCCCTTGGGCATGTATACAGCGATCCCAACGTGTTTCCCATTATTTCATGCATCCCTGGAATTCTCAATGTGTGTCGATAACTTCTTGCGTTTCTACGTGGATATCCTGAGTCGTGTCAAAACGACGCCCTTCAAGCCGTAATTTCATCTTCGGGAATAGGAAAAAGTCGCAGGGGGCGAGGTCAGGCGAATAGGGGGGTGGGGAATCACTGTAATATTTTTTGAAGTTAGGAACTGTCGAACAAAGAGTGATGTGTGAGCGGGCGCGTTGTCATGATGGAGAAACCTATTGTCTTTCTTCCACTTGTCTGGACGTTTAGGCCAAATGCCCTCCCTCAGCCGCTTCAAAACCTCACAGTAAAACTTGCCATTGAAGGTTCGAATAGAGGGTACGAATTCCTTGTGGACAATGCCTTGGATGTAAAAAAAAAAAATCAACTGGACTTGACAACGCTGCGAACCTGACGCGCTCTTTCGGCAACGGTGAATTTGGCGACTTCCACTGATATGACTGCTGCTTAGTCTCAGGGTCATAACCGTACACCCACGTTTCATCACCGGTTATGATATTGGAGATGAAGTTGGGGGTCGTCTCTGGCTTGTTGTTTGAGTTCCCTGCAGACAGAAACGCGAAGGGCCTACTGGTCGTCGCTCCGCAGTCTTGGCACAAATCTCGCAGAAATATGTCTCATGTTCAAATTGTCCGCCAAAATGCGTTGAACAGTCCCGTATTACAGTCCTACTAACTCACAAACATCGTGGATAGTTTGCCTACGATCTGCAAGGATAGCTTCGCGAACTTTTGCTATGTTTTCCGGTGTTGTGCTTGTCGACGGTCGTCCAGAACGTTCATCGTCGTCGACATACGTTCGTCCGTCCTTGAAGCGTTTGTACCATAAAAAGGTTTTGCTTTGGTTCATGGCATTATCTCCGAAGTCTTCATGTAGCATTCGGTGGGTTTCTGCAGCAGTTTTTTTAAGAATGAAACAAAATTTGATGCAGATTCTTTGCTCCTTAAAATCGGCCCTATCAGTTGTAAAAAAAAATTCGCCGCATGACGAAAACATTACCTCACAAAAACGCACTGAACTTGATAACACGTCCTCTCAGGTTCACAACTGTTGGCACACAGATTCACAAAGCATACTGCTTGCTAGCCACATCTAGCAGCTGAAGGGCATACAACCGGTTCGGGCGCCCCGTTTAAATTCCCCGAATTTTTGGGTAACACCACGTATGTATAACGGTGTACGAAATACAGAGAAAAGCCCACGCAAAGCCTCGTGCGAACCTGTTTTTATTACAACGCAGTACGCTTGCCATATAGAAATTAATGAAAATGTTCAAAGTGTTTCACGCGATTCAGACAGAAAGTCCATTTACGGTCTTACACGCACTAGTCCTTACTGTGGTTAAAAAAAATCGAAGCTAAGCCTCTCCAAACGCTTCTCAAGTGTCCCCCGTCAAATTTAAACCAAGCCTCTTAACGGTTTAAGGGTAAAAACGTACGTGTACAAACCCATTTGTGACCTGTGACTAACAGTGATGGTGCAATACGGCTGAAAATCGGAAATCTCGACGTTTGAAGTCTCTAATCTAATTTTATGGGAAAAGGGCTCTAAGAGCTGACACTTGGACACAAACGGTTTCCACAACGGCGTTCTTACTTCCAGGCGCGTTCGCCATAAGTCGCGAAAGCTCATAACAGCTTCGTCATGTCTGTCCGTCCGCCTGTATTACAGCGGCACACACTTGACAGATTTTCGTGAACTCTGATACCGTAAACTTTTACAAAAATCTGTCGAGAAAATACAAATTTGATTACAATCGGGCCAAAAATATCGGGCACTTTACAGAGGACCTAAGTACATTTATATTGCCGATCTTCTAGTTTGCAAGAGTGCCAAAGAATCCCAATGTTACACATCCATGGCAAATGTGAACTGTTATATAATTTCTGAACAGTTCATCCCCGTTTTGCTTCTACATTATCAGAGATGCAGAATAAATCCAGTCAAACACATAACGTATTTAGTTTACAGATCACCTACATGTTTCGACTAAACATGGGCAACATTACGCTGGCTACAAGAAAAAAGACAACACATAACCCACACAAAAGGGACCAGTAAAAACGAAGTCACTGTCCGTCTTCCAAGAAGTGCGTAATTTATTTCTACTTCGTTTAATCTGTAATACTACATTTTCTTTACTCCAGCCCTTTAAATGCTTAAAAATTTAAACATTTACAATTTTTGCCATATTTATATACTTTTATATAATATCAATTGTAAAGCAACGAGATCTCACTCCCAATACAAATGCGAAAATATTTGTCTTTCTTTCTTGTGGCCAGCCTGATGATGACCATGTTTGATCGAAACATGTAACTGATCTGTGAACTAAATATAACGTTGTCTTTGGATTGGATTTATTGCGCATATCTAAATGGTTTTATGTTTTTAACAGCTACATGCAGGAAAACAATACAAGGGGAAAACCCAGTCGCGTTTCTATGGCAACAATGGTTACGAGAAAGCGTCACAAGGTTACATTCTACGCATACTGCCCACCTCGTTTGTAGAAGAAAAAAGGTTACAATGTATAAAGAATATAACGAGGAGGGCGCTGCAGCATGAATACACAAACCGCCTATTTATAAATCCTGCAAGAGCCACGCCATTTCCTCTGGAACCGCAAGTTTCTCAGCCGGTCAATAAATTCCGGGTTTTTATGCAACATTCTCCCAACAATTTCGAGTCTGTAACATAATACTGCAGTAGCACAAAAAGACAATGCCTTATCCCGTTGCCATATGTCCTGGACGTGGCATTTTCTAACGCATGTCTGTAACCAAAATTAATTACACTTCTCAAGTAATTTGGCCATATAATGCATCTACCGCATATGGGACATTCTGCAGAGCCGATGCACACCAAGAAAAGTTGCTTCGCATTACAATTAATCACAGGCACAACTTATTTCCGTAATATAAGGCCTTAGATCGTCACAAATAGCCGACGATTTCATCAGTGTCAACAGCGTTCCTTTCTTCCAGTACACATTTTAAATCACAAATGACGAGCAATCTTGTGACGGACAGTTCAACAGAAAATAAAGGTTTCTACTTAAAACCTCCCACTTAATACTACGTTATCTTCACACGTTCTAGAGACGGTTCTAAAACCCAGGTTTGTTCTCTCCCTCGAAAAGACGAAGATTTTCGTTTTCCCGTACTGTGTTGGGTTCACCAAGCAGAACTTATGAACATCGCGCGATCGATGAGCTGTTGTTACTCGCTATAGGGAGCTGGGGTGTGCTCTTATTGTATGTGTCCACACGAAACTTCGTGAAAATTGTGAAGCATCTCAAAAACTGGAAAGCGGTGCACACGCGAGAGTACTGTGATTCCATCAGAGTACTTCTACACTTTCAAGGAGGAGCAAATTAGGGCATAAAAGCCAATTACCTACCACTCCCACGTGCAACAAATACGAGCACCAGACGATAGGCTGTGGCTGTTGGAACCTACCTCGCCTGCGATACAGACATCAACTCCGTTCTGAAAATTTCTCCTCAAGAACTCGTGGGAAAAACTGGCGCCGGGGTCGGGGGGTGGGGATTAATATCCGTCACTTCCGCCACAGAAAAATACGCCATTGTGGGTAAAGATTTATCTGTCCGTTCAATTAAAAAACCGGCAGTAAGTGGTTCTCCTTTTCACAACGACAGTCTATTTTAAACAGGTCAGAAAAAGTTCCAACCATCGTAGAAAGTATGGTCAATCACAACAATCTTGGTAAGTACGGTGAGCTGAATTTCAACGTACGTTTGTGTATTTATATTAGAACGGGAAGTCACACTTAAAAATATTAAAACCCGAAATCAACGAATCCACACACTTTTAACACAAATTACTGCCGTCATAAACGGCCTGTCTCCTTGGGGGGTGCTGGTGCTGAAACGCAGTAAACAGGAAAGGAAACCACAAGCAAACGTATCTGCGTGTTGTATCCCACACAAACTGGATCCCTGCCATCAGCAGACCACTTCCTTGTTGTGGTTACTTCATGGGAAGTGAGCGAATTTTTATCTTAACAGAAAATAGTCACACGTAACTGCGAAAATTCATTACATATGTCATTCAATACGGAATTCGAAAGAGTTAAGATTGCATTAGAAAGGTAGCAAACCTACCAGTCTTCACAAACGCCATTCCCCTATACGATTCAAAATTGAACACCACGAAATACCGTAACAACGGCCCTGTATTACGGGTATCAGGCCTTCCACAATGTTTCAACTGTCTGCCATATAAAAGTTCTTTTATATGGCAGACAATTGAAACATTGTGGAAGGCCTGATACCCATAATACAGGGCCGTTGTTACGGTATTTCATGGTGTTCAATTTTGAATCGTATAGGGCAGCGTTTCTCAAACTGTGGTCCGCGGACCACAAGTGGTCCTCGGGTTCTGCCCTTGTGGTCCTTTTAGATTGAACATTAGTCCAAAAAAGACAGAAAAAATAAAATTAACGTGAATT
>Ga0209628_10003555_pt1 | contig 10998 bp, 7 predicted proteins | sample TergutCu122P4_FD_187285 | JGI IMG/M metagenome (GOLD analysis project Ga0209628, IMG submission 187285) | Cubitermes ugandensis P4 segment gut microbial communities from Kakamega Forest, Kenya - Cu122 P4 (SPAdes) (version 2) | ecosystem: Host-associated > Arthropoda: Insects > Digestive system >...
GGGGGTGTGGGACAAACAGAACCGTCCCCCATGTCCCACCCACGGCGCCTGTCCGGCAACGACTCGACGTTGACGCTGGGCCTTGACGGCCTGTCCAAGCTCCTGGCTGCCCCCCAGCTCAAGCTGGCCTGGATCCGCCTGTCCGGCCCGGCCTCGCTCACCCGCCGGTTGGCCCACCGTCTCGACGAGGTCGCCGACACCTACCTCAGCGTCAACGCCGGCGTCGCACTCGCCCTGCCCGATCTCCTCAGCCTGGCCGACGACACCATCGCCCGCGTCACCACCCGCCTGAACACCAACCTCACCGCCGCTTTCGAGATCTTCGGCGACCACCGCATCCGTACTCCCCAAGGCGGCTGGATGATGCTCCTCGACATACCGCCCATCATGGACCCCGACACCCTGGGCATCGCCCTCATGGATCGCGCGGGGCTCTACGTCCACCCGGGCTACTTCTACGACCTCGGCGACACCACACTCGCCCTGTCACTGCTCCCCCGCCCCGAGGTTTTCCGGGAAGCGGCGACCCGACTTGCCGCCGCTCTGGCCGTACTGGGCTCCGCCACCCCCCGGGGAGCGTGACAAACAGAACCGTCCCCGAGTGGCCGGAAACCGTCCCAGTTGTCACGCACGCTCTTCCCGCCACCTGAGATGTCACCCGCGTGATCCGGGCGGCGCGGGAGACTGGTGTTGTCGGACCGCACACCAAAGCCAACGTCCCAGGAGCGTACGATATGCAACTGACAAGCAACGTCACCGACACTGCCCTCGTTCTCGAAGGCGGTGGCATGCGGGGGGCGTTCACCGCCGGGGTGGTCACGACCCTGATCCACGCAGGCATCTTCTTCGACTACGTGGCCGGGATATCGGCCGGGACTTCGAACCTGGTCAACTACCTTTCGCGCGCGCCCGTACGCGCCCGGATGTGCTTCGTCGACTTCGCCGCCAACCGGAATCTGGGCTCGTGGTGGACCTGGGTCCAGGGCAAAGGGTTGTTCAACGCCCACTACATCTACGAGGAGACCTGGGTGGCGGACGGCCCGCTGCCGTTCGACTTCGAGGCCTTCCGCGCCAACCCGGCCAGCTACCGGATCGGCGCCTTCGACGCGGCGGCGGGCGAGACCATCTACTGGTCGGAGGACGACGTCCACGAGGCCGCCGATCTCATGCGCCGGGTCCGCGCGTCGTCCTCCATCCCCCTGATGATGCCGCCGGTGACGATCGACGGCCGGATGTACGTCGACGGAGCTCTCGGCCTCGGCGGCGGCATCCCGCTGCCCGTGGCCCAGCGCGACGGCCACACGAAGTTCCTGGTCGTGATGACCCGCGAGAGGTCGTACGTCAAGCCCCGTTACCGCTCGGCCGCACTCTACAAGGCGCGATTCCTGAACCACCCGGCCATCGCCGAGGGAATCCTCGCCCGCCCGGGCAACTACAACGCGACCCGCGAGGAACTCCTCGAACTCGAACGGCAGGGCCGGGCCTGCCTGGTCTTCCCCGACAGTATGACTGTCACGAACCACACCAGCGACGTGCCCGCCCTCCAGGCCTGCTACGACGCCGCCCTCGCCCAGTCGGCCCGGGAGCTTCCCCGCTGGCGTGAGTTCCTGGGCGTCTGACCCGAGGGGCCAGGGGGGTGTACCACGGGGGGGTGTACCACGGGGACGTTTCTGGTGGTACATACGCCACCAGGACGTACCACCAGAAACGTCCCCGTGGTACATGCCAGAAACGTCCCCGTGGTACCAGTGCTACACGTACCACCAGAAACGTCCCCGTGGTACATGTAACCTGGTGGACATGGAGTCCCAGGTCGCGCTGGAAGGTCTGCACGCGCTGAAGCACGCCGTACGCTTCGGCGCCCACGTCACCGACATCCTGACCGACGACCTGGAGAGGGCCCTCGCGACGGCCGATGCCGTCGCACCCGAACTGCGACCCCTGCTCGTCGACCGCGCCCGCATCATCAGTACGACCCGCTTCCGCGAGCTCGCCACCCAGCCGATCCCCACCCGCGTACTCGCCCACGCCATCCGTCCCGCCTGGCGCCTGGCCGACGCCCTCCCGACGCCCGGCCGGCCGGCGATCCTGCTGGACGACCCGCGCAACTCCAAGAACCTCGGCGCGGTCATCCGCGTCGGCGCCGCCGCCGGTGCCGCCGGCCTGCTCGTGAACGGAAGCGCGGATCCGTGCGATCCGATGGCAGTACGCGGCGCCGCCGGTCTCCAGTGGGCCCTGCCGTGCGTGGCGTCCCCGGGGCTGCTGGCGCAGTTGGACGGGGTTGGGTTCTCGGCCCCCGGCCCGGGCAGCGAGGTGGAACCCGGACCCCCAACCCCCCGGCCGGGCAGCGAAGTGCCCCCCGGACCGGTCACCGACCTAACCCACCCGACCATCACCCTGATCGGGCTGGACGCCGGCGGAGCCCGGTTCGACCCGGCGGCCGTGACCGGCCCTGTCGTACTCGCCTTCGGCTCCGAGCGATCCGGGCTCTCCCCCGCCGTCCGGGAACGCTGCGACCGGATCGTCGCCCTGCCGATGCGCCCGGACGTGTCGAGCCTCAACCTGGCGACCAGCGTCGCGGCCGTACTCTACGTGATGGCCTACGCGGGACCACGCGCCTGAGCGGAACTGAAATGTTTGAGAAGTATCGCCGTCCTGGACGCATCCCCCTCCATGATGCGTCCAGGAAGCCTATTGGGGATCATCAGGGTAACACTGATTCTGTCCTAGACATTCCCACTGCTGCAGTGGCGATTACCTCATAGTAGTAGAGCTTCGCGTGAGGCTCGCAGACTTGTGTCCCACTCAGTGGGATAACAATCTAAGAACGGAGTAATGAGTGGGCACCGAACCCACTATCATGCCGAATTCACATCGATACAACCGGGACATCACACAGGTATCGCCGGATCGTCCTGCAATAACCCCTTATCAGGATGATAATGAGAGTGATCGCGGGGGGATCCGAACGGGGTGGCGGCCGGCCGAAGGCCGACAGCCACCCCGCGCGGGTTTGCGAATCGATCGGGTACAGTTACTCCGCGGCCGCCCCGATGGCCACTGGCGCCTTGCCCTCCTCGAACCAGGTCTTCATCAGATCCGTCAGATCCAAGCCCGTGGCGGCCTTGATCACCGCCGGGAGCTTGACCAACAGCTCCGTGGAGATCTTCGTGATCCCCCCGGCCGCCGCGGCATCGCCGATGACGGTGATGTTGTCGACGTCGCCGATCGGCTTGGCCAGGGCCGACAGCATGTCGGGCATCGAGGTGAGGACGCGGTCGATGACGGCCTGCTGGCCGTACTTCGAGTACGCCGCCGCCAACAGTTCCTTGACCTCGGCCTCCGCCTGGCCCCGGGCCTTGATGGCCTCGGCCTCGGCCAGACCGGCGGCCTTGATCGCCGACGCCCGGCCGTCGCCCTCGCGGGTGAGCTTGGTCTGCTCGGCCTCGGCTGCCGCCGTGACCTGTACGGCCTGGGCCTTCGCCCGCTGCTCGGCGGTGTAGAGTTCCGCGTCGGCCGCCTTCTGGGCGGCGTAGAGGTTGGCGTCGGCCTTGGCGCGGACGTCGGAGTCCAGTTGCAGCTTCGTCAGGGTGGCGACCTGTTGGGCGTTCTGCTGCTGGGCCATCGTGATGCGGGCGTCCTGGGCGGCCGCGGTCATCGGCCCGACGGCGGCGGCTTCGGCCTCCGCCTGGGCGGTTTCCTTCAAGAAGCCGGCTTCCTTCAGCTGGGCGTCCTTGTTGGCGGCCGCGATCTGGATGCGCGCCTCGGCCTTGGCCCGGGCTGCTTCCTGCTCGTTGCCCGCCTCGGCCACCTCGGCGGCCTTGCGGACCTGGGCGGCCTGCGGGCGCCCCAGGTTCGTGATGTAGTCGACCGGGTCGGTCGAGATACCGTTGATCTGCAGCGTGTCGACCCGGAGCCCGGCGTCCGACAACGCCGAAGCGGCGGCGTCCTGGATCTTGGTCGCGAGCCCTTCGCGGTCCCGCAGCATCTCCTCGATCGTCATGTTGCCGACCACGCCACGCAGCGCGCCGGCCAGGATCGACTGGATGATCCGGGGGATCTGGTCCTCGCGGCCGAGGAAGCGCTGGGCGGCGGAGCGTACGCCGCCGGGAGTGCCGTCGATCTTCGCCAGCGCGACCGCGTCAACCACAACCTTGATGTTGTCTTTCGACACGCCTTCCGGAACCTGCATCGCGATCTCGGTCGCGTCAAGGGAGAGTACGCGGCAGCGCTGCACGAACGGGATGATGAAGGACCCGGCCCCCATCACGACCTTCAGTGCCACCCCCTTGTCACCCTGGTCGCCCTTCGCGCCGGTGATGACGAGCGCCTCGTTGGCGTCCGGGATCTTGTAGCGCTTCGCGATGGCGAAAACGATGATGACGACCGCGATGATCGCAATGACGACCGCGATGATCGTGACGAGTTGGCTATTCATTCAAGAGTCCTTCCATAGGCAGGTTGACTAGCTATTACATTGACAAGATCCGGCCCGACGATGTCGGTGACGATAACGGATTCCCCCGCCGGAATCGGGGAGTCCGAGGTGAACGAGATGGTCCGGGGCGAGCCGAGATACTCCAACTGGACCAGCCCCCGCGACCCCGGGCGGGACGCGGCGGTGACCATCCCCGTACGCCCGATGAGCCGGTCCATCGAAAACGCCTCCGGCGGCGTCTCGGACTTGCGCAACAGGCGGTATAGCAGGATCGCGACCCCGGCGATCGCGAGCCCGATGCCCAGGCCGAGCATGAACGAGCTGAAGAGCCCCCAGCCCTGTGACACGCCGATCATGCCCCCGCAGCCGATGCCCGTGAGCAGCCCGCCGAGCGAGGCCCCGGAGAAGATCCCCGACCCGGTGAAGTCGACGTGAACCGCGTCGAGAACCCCGTCGAAGATCAGGAAAACCAAGAGGAGAACAAAGCCGAGTCCGGCTGTGATGATGAAACCTGCCATCGCGAGACTTTCACTAGAATGCCGCACTTTAATTGTATCAGTGCGCAGGCCGTCGATCGTACGATGCCTGAACTCGGCTCGCTGGTCACGGCGGGCGCCGGGGCGGTACGGGCCGGACTACTTGCGGATCGTACCGAAAAGGCCCCGGACCAACTCCCGGCCCACCGACCGGCCGATCTGGGACAGGGTCGAGCTGACCGCCTTGTCCAGCGCGCTGCTGCGGGGCGCCGGCCGGGACGCGGGCTGCCTGGACCCGCCGGCCGGTGCCCGCCCGGTGGCCCCGGCTCGCTCCGCCTCGCGCCTGGCCTTCTCGCGGGCGGCCTCGTCGGCCTCGGCCTCGCGCCGGCGGGCCTCGCGGGCGGCGGCCTCGTCCAGGGCCTCGAACGCGGAGTAGCGGTCGATCGCCTGGCCGTACTTCAAAGTCAATGGAGACGAGTCGATGATCCGCCGGATGGTTTCCGGAGCCGCCACCCCGAAGCTGCAGCGCGGCGGCAGGATGAACCCGCGGCGGATCATCTGCGGCGCGCCCTTCTCGTCGAGCGCCGACACCAACGCCTCGCCCGTCGCCAGATCGGCGATGGCGGTCTCGGTGTCGAACTCCGGGTTGGGCCGGAACGACGCGGCGGCGGCGCGGATGGCCTTCTGGTCGGCCGGGGTGTACGCGCGCAACGCATGTTGGACCTTGTTGCCGAGCTGGGACAACACCGTGTTCGGGATGTCCGCCGGGCTTTGCGAGATGAAGTAGATGCCCACCCCTTTCGACCGGATCAGCCGTACGATCTGCTCCACCTTCTCCAACAGCGCCTTCGGCGCGCTGTTGAACAGCAGGTGGGCCTCGTCGAAGAAGAACACCAGCCGGGGCCGCGGGGGATCGCCGATCTCGGGCAGCAGTTCGTACAGCTCCGAGAGCATCCACAGAAGGAACGTCGAGTAGAGCAGCGGGTTGTGGAACAGCGACACGCAATTCAGGATGTTGACCACGCCGCGGCCCTGCTCGTCGGTGCCGAGCCAGTCGGTGAGATCGAGTTCCGGCTCGCCGAAGAAGCGGTCGGCGCCGGCCTGTTCGAGCGTGAGAAGGCTGCGCTGGATCGCGCCCACGCTGGCGGTGGAAACATTGCCGTACGCCGTGGTGAAAGACTTCGCGTTCTCGCCCACGTAGGCGACCATCGAACGCAAGTCCTTGAAGTCGAGCAGGAGAAGTCCGTTGTCATCGGCGTACTTGAAGATGATCTGCAACACCCCCGCCTGCGTGTCGTTGAGCCCCAGGATGCGGGCGAGCAGGATGGGGCCCATACCGGAGACGGTCGTCCGCACCGGGATGCCCGCCTCGCCGTAGAGGTCGAAGAAGCGGACCGGGTAGCCGGTGAACGAGAAATCCTTGATGCCCATGGCGGCGACGCGCTGGTCGACGGCCGCGCTGGGGGTGCCCGGTTGGCAAAGGCCCGACACGTCGCCCTTGATATCGGCGAGGAATACGGCGGTCCCCATCTCCGAGAACGCCTCGGCCATCACCTTGATCGTGGTGGTCTTGCCCGTGCCCGTCGCGCCGGTGACCAGGCCGTGGCGGTTCAGCATCGGCGGCAGCATGAGGATCGGTTCGGTCCCCTCCCGGCCGGTCGCGATCCAGACCTTGTCCTCATCCCTCACATACACCGCCGGCACCTTTCTGGAAGTCTGACGCGCGCCAGTACGACCCGGCGCGCGAGAGCGGCGAGACAGGGATTCGAACCCTGGAGGCTGTTACACCTGGCCGCTTTCAAGGCGGCTGCACTAGACCACTATGCGATCTCGCCAGTGCGTACCCATTCTATCGTGGGTGTCGGGCTGGGCGGCGCGGGGAAGCCGCGCGGGAAGCCGCCATGAGGGCGATCGCGTGGCTGGCATCTTCCGACGGGTGACCCGGCGGCGGTTTCCGCGCGCTCGTTCAGTCCCGGCCGTAGAGGTCGCGGGTGTAGACCTTGTCCTCACAGTCCGCCAGGTCGGATGAGCGACGGTTGGTGATGATCAGGTCGCTGCGGGCCTTGAATTCGGCCAAGTCATCGACCATCTCGCAGCCCGGAACGGGCTCTCGGGCCGTGGGTTCGTACACGATCACGGTCACGCCCGCGTCCACCAGGTGTTCGATCACGCCGAAGACCGATGACGAACGATAGTTGTCCGAGCCGGATTTCATTATCAGCCGGTGTACGCCGACGACGCCGGGGTGACGCGCCAGGATGTCGGTGGCGATGAACCGCATCCGGGTCTCGTTGGCCCGGACCACGGCCGTGATGAGGTCCTGCGGGATACCGGAATAGTTGGCGAGGAGTTGCTTGGTATCCTTCGGCAGACAGTAGCCGCCGTATCCGAACGAAGGATTGTTGTAGTGGTCGCCGATGCGCGGGTCGAGTCCGATCCCGGCGATGATGGCCGCCGCGTCCAGATTCTCGGAGATCGCGTAGGTGTCGATCTCATTGAAGTACGCGACGCGCAGCGCCAGATACGAGTTCGCGAACAGCTTGATGGCTTCGGCTTCCCGGGCGCCGGTGAGCAGAACGGGCGCGGTATGGTCCTCCGACGCCGCGACCAGGATGTCGGCGAACGCCCGGGCGGCGGGGGTCGTGCCCCCGACGATCACGCGGGACGGGTGCAGGCAGTCGAACAGGGCATGACCCTCCCGCAGGAACTCCGGTACGAACAAGATGTCCTGCGTAGCGTACTTCTCCCGCATCCCCTGTGTGAAGCCGACCGGCACCGTCGAGCGTACGACGATCGGCACGGCCGGGTTGACCGACAGGGTCCGGCCGATGCAATCCTCGACGGTCGAGGTGTCGAAATAGTGTGTCGCCGGGTTGTAGTCGGTCGGCGTGGCGATGAGGACCCAGTCGGCATCGCGTACGGCCAAGGTGAGGTCGGCAGTCGCCCGCAGGTCCAGCGGCCGGGTGTCGAGAAAGGCCTGCAACTCGGCCTCGGCGACGGTGGACCGGCGGTCGTTGATCCGCGCGACCCGCAGTGGGTCGATGTCGACGACGACCACCTCATGCTCCTGGGCCAGCATGACCGCGTTGGCAAACCCGACATACCCGGCCCCGACAACCGCGACCTTCACACCCCCATAGTATCCCGTGGGCGGACAGGGTTGACGCGACAATATGTGGCACACGTGCAACAGGTAAATCCCCAAAATGACAAGTTCGGACACCGGAACCGTCGATGGGGGGGCCCACCCTGCCGTAACCCTCTCGGATCGTCGGGTTGAACAGGTGTGAACACCGATAGGAGATGGTTAGGTGACAGATTCGGGCCTCAAACGGCCCCGGAGGCGACACAACCATCTCCGATCAGCACCGGGGGACCCGAGACGCCCCGATCGGAGATGGTGACGCAGCAACCTGTGAGCCCGATGGTTCAGGTACGGTGGTCCCCGGACTGCGGTGGCGGCTTCTTGTGGTTACGCATTATCGTGCCGAATCCAAGACCCACCGGTACGCTGCCCAAGACCATAGAGAGGAGAGCGGGCCTTATCGGGGTGAACAAGTACGCTGACGTAAAGGCCGCCGCCAGGACGACGAAGGTTGGCAACCCCACAACCAAACGAGTCTTCAAGGACCAACGACCCATGTTCCACGCGAGACCGAAAGCCCCTGCCCCCACAACGAGGCAAGCCCCGAAAGTGGCGAGGAGCTCCACCAGCAGCCCGGTCACTTGCAATAACCTCCGGAGTAGGACGCAGGAATCGGGACATTGCCCGGCAGCGGGTACAGACCCATGAACATTCGCAAACACCGTCCCTGCGCGTACGCCCCGCTGGCGATGACCAGGATGAGACCTCCATATACCGCAACCAGGCCGCCGATCATCATGACAGTTGCGTTCGTAGTCAGACCAAGAATAGTAGCAAAGAAACCTCCCACGGTCGTCACCGCGCTGACGAGCAGGTTGGCCAGGGCAGCATACGTGGAGGAGGCGAGTTTGGTTTCCGCGCGATTGAAGTCGACAATCCAGCCGGACCACCCCACCGTAACTTTGGGATCGGACACAACCGGGAACTTCGTGCCCGGACCTGGACTAACCACCTGTACCAGCTTCCCGGCTGACGTCACCTCGTAGTGCGTGTCGACGGGGCGCCCCTTCGCGTCCACCGCCCACGCCGGCTCGATGGTGCCAACCGTCACAGTGAGGATCAAAGAAGCCGAGTCCAGTCTACGGATCAGGCTGATCGACCCATCAGGCTGCAGCATGGGCGTGGCGCCGCCGACTTCATAGGTGTACGCCAGTCTGCTCGCCTCCGACCTCGCAACGGTCTGGACCCGGACCGACCCGTCTGACAGGGCCTGGACGGCCACATCGGAACCGTCCCCGGAGTCAGACTGATACACCATGGTGCCGTCCTTGGCCAGTCTGCCCGAAACCGGACGATCCCCGGAGCCGGACACCGGCAAAGAAAGCGTCACGACGACCGGCTCATCCGCCTGACCGGTGGATGAACTCAGTGTCAGGGCACCATTCGCCGCCGCGGGCATGCTGACCCGCATGCGACCAGTTACGGTCGTTGCCTCACCCCCCGCGACTCGCGGCACCACCACACGGGCGGTGCCCGGCGCCGCCGCCTCGATCATGGCCGCGGTCTGATCAGCCCGGACTTGCCCGGGGTCCGCCAATGCCGTTGGGACCAGACCCACAACCAGGGCGCCGGCAATTATCGTCGCCCCCCCCAGTTGATGATTTTACTTGTCTTCATATCAACCCTCCCGATAGAAGTGACCATGCCGGCCAACAGGCCGGTCGCCGTAAGACAGATTACTCACCGACATCACCAAGGTATGGTGATCTCACCATCTGGCAACCAGTGCCGGGTGCCCAAACGGGCTGAAGACAATCGCGTTCGGCCCCCGATTGGCCAGGCACCAAGTTCCCCCGGGCAGTGCCCGGCGGGGTGGGCACCCCGTCGGCGGAGGATGGGCCCCGCGGTCGTAACCACAAGCCAAGACCGTGGCCCATCCGAGCAAGATGGGGTGGGCCCCGCCGAGGCAGGCCCCCATCAGCGTCCGGCATCCTTCTGGGAGAATCCCCGGGTGGCCGGGGGCGTGGCGTCCGGAGGGGAAGAATGGGTGGTTCGCCGGACAGAAGGGACTGTCCCCATTGGCCCGGCCATTCTGGAACAGTCCCGGGGTGGCCGGGAACCGGTGCTTCCATGAGCGCCAAATCGGTTCTTGGGGCGTGTCGTGGTGGCTGGTTGGGGGCGTAGTGCTGTGTTACGCCTGATGATGAGGTGTAACACCGCAGTACATTGCCGGGTTGCTTGTGGTGTCCACCGGGGGCTTGTGGGGGCTGGTGGTGTTGTGGTCGGGATTCCTTGATCGGTTCCGGTTTCGCTGTGGTCGTCGTGCCTGGCCTGGTTGGTTTCGAAGGCTTTCCCGGCGTCACCGTCATGGTGCCCCGGGTGAAAGCGCCGGGAAAACCTCCGACTCGCTGGGAGTGGCCGAGTCGGGTGCGTGGCCGGGGTTCATGGTCAGGCCGGGCGAGTCGGCGGGGGTCTGGGCTGGGGTGGGTTGGTGGTTGGTTCCGTTCTCCGGCGTGGCCCAGGGTGCTGGTTCGCTCCGGTTGGTGGTTGGTTCTGTTTCCCGGCGTGGCCCAGCGTGCTGGTTCGCTCCGGTTGGTCGTCGGTGCAGAGTCCCTCGTGGCCCAGACACCACCGACCACACGGCCCACACCCCGGGGATTGCCCCCACAGGGCGTCAAGCCGGGTGGTCAGGGGCTCATCCCGGGCAGTAGTCGCACCCACAGCGGCGGCACCGGTCTTTCGGGCCCAAGGTAACCGATCCAGGGGGTGGTTTGCCTGGTGCTACGCAACATCACCGAAACCGGCAATTCTCGGGCCCCCTTCTCGGGCCCCCTTCTCGGGCCCCCGGACGGCTTCGGTGATCTTGCACCGCCGATTCCAGCGATTCAAGCGTTGCAACAACACCGAAACCAGGAAAAACCCCTAATCACATCAGTTTCGGTGATCTTGCGACCACCCCACCCACCCACATCACCACGAGACGCCCCAATCACGGCAGG
>Ga0209628_10003556_pt1 | contig 10997 bp, 10 predicted proteins | sample TergutCu122P4_FD_187285 | JGI IMG/M metagenome (GOLD analysis project Ga0209628, IMG submission 187285) | Cubitermes ugandensis P4 segment gut microbial communities from Kakamega Forest, Kenya - Cu122 P4 (SPAdes) (version 2) | ecosystem: Host-associated > Arthropoda: Insects > Digestive system...
CGCTGCTGTACTGCTGGCGATGTTACTAGCGCGAAAATTGAAGAGTACATCAACCGATATTAGAAGCAGTGAATGCCTGCCTCGGAAGAGGCAGGTAGTTTACTGTTTGGTTGCTTTTAGGATTTGCGTTAGGGTGTTTTTTGCTTCTTCTATTGTTAGGGGGATTTGTTTTATTATGTTTTGATTTCTAAGTTCGGCAAATAGACTTACTGTAGTTGGGGTTTCTAGTCCTGATTGTTCTAGTATGTTTTTATTTTGCAGTATATCGCTGGTTTTTCCTTCGGCTAGCTTTAAGCCGTTGTTTATTATAATTATACGGTCTGCTAATTCAGGTATGGCTTCAGCATCGTGTGTGGATATGATAATTGTTGTACCTGCACGGTTAAGTTCGTTTAGAGTGTCAATTAAGTTGCGACGTGAGGTTAAATCAAGGTTTGCTGTGGGTTCATCTAGAATCAGCAGTTCCGGTTTTAGTACTAAAGCAGTTGCTAGGGATATTTTCTTTTTTTCGCCAAAGCTTAGTCTATGTGGTGGCCTATTTTTAAGATGTTGTATACCCATTTTTTCGAGTACATACGCACTTCGTGTTTTAACGTCTTCAAGGGGTAGTTTGAGGTTTTTTGGGCCGTATTCTATATCTTCTATTACGCTTGGAGTGAAAAGTTGGTCATCTGGGTCTTGGAATACGAGCCCTATACGGTTGCGTGTTTTTTGAAAATTTTTTGATGTTGTTTTTTCACCAAATATTTTGATTTCGCCCAAGTTGGGTGTTAAGAGTCCAGCTATGAGCAGTATTAGTGTTGATTTTCCTGATCCGTTTGGCCCAAGTAATGCTACGCGTTCGCCTTGTGTTACCTCAAGAGTTATGCCTTTTAGGGCAGTTACGCCTGCTGGGTAATTGAATTTTACATCGTTAATAGATATAACGGGATTAGTCATATTGGAACCTCATAGCAGTGCAAAATATGTAAATGCAATTATTATGGATGTCGTAAATAGGACATCTTTTAGGTGTAGTTTGGGTATTAGGGGTTTGTTGTTTTTGTTTATGTCAAATCCTCTTGCTTTCATGGCTAAATAGACGCGTTCAGAGCGTTCATATGTTCGGATGAATAGTGTGGAAAGTATCGTGCCTAAGTCTTTTAGTGCTTGAAAGTTTATGGTTCGTTTGTTTATGTATGTTCGGGCTTCTTTTGCTATAAGGATACTCTGCGCTTCGTGTATGGAGACAAAAAAGTAGCGGTATGTTAAGCTGAAGAGTTGAATTATTAAAGGGGGAACTCTTAGTATTGCTAGGAGTTTTAGGGTTTTATCAAAACCTGTTGAGAGTATTAAAAGGCTAAGTGTGGCCACGCAGAACCAGATACGCACGGTAAATACTAGAAATCTTGTTACTCCTTCAGCAGTTATCACAAAATTTATACTACCAACACTGGTTGTCCATATTGGGTTTCCTGTGGTTAAAAACAGTACAGGTATAGAAACCGTGGCCATGAGTAGAGGGATAAAAGTGGCACGGGTTAAAAGTTGCTTTAAAGAGATGCGGGACGCTATTGCAAAAACTACAGGAATTAAGCAAATTATAAGCAGATAATAAATACTGGTTATAAATAGTGCTGAGATTATCATAGTTGCTATTGCTACTAATTTTGCTATGGGGTGTATAGCCTGCATTAAGCCTTTTTTGTCACTTAAATCTTCAATATAAGCCAGAGTTTCAGCGCTGTCCAAAATACTTCTTAAGGATAGTGGAACCCGCATGTACTACCGGCTCTTTTTGCTTAATAATTTAGCAACAGCAAAAGCTACTATAAACAGCAATATCGTAGAGGCTATACTGATCACAAGGTTGCTCCATTTATTCTCAAATCCTATCCTGTTGTAATCTGGAAAAGGCGGGTCATAAATATGCTGTTCCTCTAAACCTATCTCAGAGGCTTTTAAATCAAGTGTTTCTAAAGCATATGAAAAACAAAAAACGCCTAATATAACAAGGATTAAAGCAACAGATAACCCTATGAGAATAGTTTTTTGATTTAGCTTTTTACTCTTCTTCATTAGGTGTTTCCTCGTTTTTTGTCTTATCTTTAAACATAGAAAGTTTACCCAACAGCGGACTTTTCTCTAATACATCTGGTCGTAACTTGAGAAGGGTAATAATTAAAACTATGGTAACTAATCCCTCAATACCTCCGATTACAGAATGATACGCAACCATAGTAGGCACTACAATACGAAGACCATATAGTGATAGCGGTGAGAGACCAATTTGAACACCTGCAGCTATTGCAGATAGTAAATTACTAAAAAAAGTGGAAATAAAAATTGTTACAATTAACCCCTTTATTTTAGGTTTAAACAATTTGTTTAAGACAAGAAAAATAATACAGGGAACAAATACGCCAATTACACCTATATTTAAAACATTTGCGCCAAGTGCTATAAGGCCGCCATCTCCAAACAGAAAAGCCTGTAGAACTAAAATTATAGACATGGATATTAATCCGGCAAATGGCCCTAAAATAAGTCCAATAGCAGCTCCACCTAAAAGATGAGCAGTAGTTCCGCCGAATAGGGGGATATTTACAAACATGGCAGCAAAAAAAAGTGCTGTCAGTAGTCCCATCATAGGGACTTGTTGCTCGGTAAGTTTGATTTTTTTAAAAGAGATTATCCAAAACAGTATGGTTATCAAGAAAGCAGGAATAGCAAAGGATAGGGGGATAAAACCGTCAGGTATATGCATGTTTTCAACTCACCAATAGTAACACGATTATTAAAAAAAGTATCACTAAATATAAGTGTTACTAACTATAAAAACAGTAATAACATACAAAACCACAACCACACTCAAAAAACCAAAAAACAAAAACAACACAAAAAAACACCACAATAAGCAGTACAAGATATTGACGTAAAAAAACAAAAACAACAAAAATCCTCATAAAATCCGGAAAAGATAAGTGTTTTAGGAAAAAAACAAATAAGGCTCAAGTTTGTTTATGTGTTTATGGCAAAAACTGTAGCAGTTTTGATCAGTAGAGAAGTGTTAGATTCAATTTTTATTAGTGCTAAGAAGCTTTATCCAAAGGAGACTGTGTTAGTTTTAAGGGGTAAAAAGAAAAAAGACATTATTTACATTACAGATTTATTAGTGCCGCCTTTGGCGACTTATGGGTATGGCTTTGCAAATTTACCTTTTCACATGTTACCTATGGATTTTTCAATTATGGGTTTAGTTCATTCTCATCCATCTGGAAACAAAACGGCTTCAACTGTTGACACTAACAATTTTTATGGACGATTAATGATGATTGCAGGTTTTCCTTACGAAACTGAACAGGACATTGTAGCTTACAATTGCTATGGAGAGAAAATCAAAGTTCAAGTAATAGACGAATAGAGTGTTTTCATAAACTACAAGCATTTATCCTATTATAGCAAGTTTAAATTACATTGGCATGTGTGTTTCAAGGTGTCGGTCTAAATAAGTCCTGTTTCCCATGTTTTTCACAATTATTGACCTTGCTACAGCGTGGAAATAGGACAATGTCTATTCATTTTGCTATATTGATGTAATAATATTTGATAGTTGTATACATTTTTATGCAGCTATACTTGATAAAAAGCCTAAAAAAATTCACAAGTTGAATACATACAGAAAAAATAATGGGTTGCCAACAAAACAGTAACAGTCTTTCATGAGAGAGAAAAAGGGTTTGATGTGTTTTTATGGGTTGTTTACTTCTTTCGGAAAATTAAGAAGCAAACAATCATAACAACTGTTGCACCGATAACAGCATATAGTACTGTATTGTCAGTTGGAGCTACGGGTGCGCCTTCAGCGACTGTCAAGTATGTAGTTGCAAATGAGCCATCGTATGATTCATCGCCTAAGAAAGTTGCTGTTATAGTGTATAACCCTGGAACGTTTGGAGTCCAACCATCAAATGCAAAAGTACCGCTATAGCCATCAGATATGACTGTACCTATTTCAACACTGTTGCCATTTGGATCAACCGCGTATAGATGCACCGGAACACCGATCATTGGCACATTATCAAATAAACCACCAACTGGTACTTGCATATGTATGTGTTCCATCTGGGCAGCCACAGATTCTTTGGCAACACATGGGACACCGGATTGAGCAGGTGACAAATCAAGGATTGTTCCCGTCAAAAGCACCTTCTGGCCAACTGGTATAGTTAACTGTGGTGCTGAAACTGTAGTTTCGCTTAAGCCTATGCCGAACACGTACATGTTACCATCTCGTGCATCTAACGCTATGGATCCACCGCAAGCAACTATTGCACCTCTTCTGAGGAATATACCGCTGTTCATGCCTATGGACCATATTTCTTCGCCTGTAAAGACATCAAGACATACTAATGGTGAGCCTCTAAAGAAAGGTATGTCTGGAGTGTGTTCTTGGCTGTATACGTATAGTTTTCCGTCTAGAACTAATGAGCCGCATGCGAATGGATAAACTGTTTGTCCTTGCCTACCGGTGTATGGTGTTTCAAATGGTGGTGCTTCTTTTTCGAATTTCCAATTGATTTTACCTGTAGCCCAATCAATTGCATAAATACCCGTTTGAGCAGACCAATAGATTTGACCATATGCTGATGTTGCAGAGTATGCACCCCAACCAGGTTCATCCCACGGATAATCTAACCTCTCAGTTCGCCACGCTTCATTACCGTTCACCAAATCTAACGCGACAATATAACCATCAGCAGAAACTATCGCCACTTTACCATGATCAGCAACATTAGAAGAACCGCTATAAAGAGGTTCATTAAGCGTTTTATTCCAAAGAGACCGACCAGTAAACAAATCAAAACCCTGCACATTTATTGCAGTGAACATACCACCTTGTGAACTACCTGACACCGTACAACCTATGCCTACATTCCAATCAGTTACTTGAGCTGTAGGTAGAGCACTTCGCTGATATGTTGTGTTACCGTATATACGACTTGCAAAGGTAGTACTTGTACCAATTGTAGTCCAATTAATTAACCGATATCTTTCTGCGCCAGCATCAGCACCAAGATCCTGAATACTTAACACAAAACCGTTCTTATAGTAAGTATTGCTAGTAAAACTTGGAAGTGTTAGGTTAAGTGTCATGGCTCCGTTGACTGGGTTGTATTTACATAGTCGGCTATTTGCACCGCTAGTTAATGATAATAAGCTTGGAGCCCCTGGTTTGAATTGAGCCATTGTGTCAGTTAACTGTGCGGAATATTCAATAATGTTAGGCTCTGCTTCGCCGGGCAATAATGGTACAGTCCAAATTGTGGTACCAGTACGCCAATCGTAACATTCCCAATATGTCTGGACCCCTGCGCCATCTTTAGCACGTCCTTGAAAACCGTTGTAAGCCTTGCCATCCAAGATAACGGATGGTGCATTTCGCAGATTAGCGTTTGGGTCTATGTGAGAGGCTGAACCCATATCACCACCTTGAATACCTGCTATTTGATTGTCACGTTTCCAGACAATGTGAGCAGATTCCGGTCCTGTAACCCAAGGAAGAAAACCATAAAGCGAATTATTAGTTGGATTAGTACGAGGATAAAACTTATCCCACTCCGGATTTGGAACAGTAGGGCCAAACCAAGGCCAGTTTCCCGTAATGGGCCACCAGTCACGGTTTTCTTCACCAATAGGCCATGTCCAATAACCTGTAGGTAAAGGCGCCTCAGGCCACGATGGAACTATCTCATCCTGCACAGTAATCACAACATCCCTAGCAGACCCACCCAAAATTTTAGCACCATCAGCATAAACCGTACCACCAGTAGAAGCATCAGACAACTCACCACCTATATAACGACCAGGAGCAAAATACTCGCCCGGATACTCAAACTTAAACGTCCAATCACCAGGCTGATCAGCAACCCAAGGCATCCACATAGTACCATCATCTACATAAGAATCAAACGTGTAAGAATCAGATGTACCATCAGGCTTAACCACAGTTAATATATAATTATGAAAACAACGCGCCGCACCAGGAGCCGGAGTACCCCAAACATTAACTAAAAACTCTTGACCAACACCAACAACAGTAGGTCTAACACTAAGATACAACCTAACCTGAGTAGTGTAATCAGCAGCATCAGCCACGTTACTCTGCGTCAACACCGCAAGGGAAGAAGCCAACAACAGAACAGCAATAAATACAGAAACTACACTTTTTTTAAAAATTTTTTTAAACATTGTTAATTTTTCCTTCTACCGTTTATAGAAAACTTCAACATTATTATTTGTTTTGGGTATATGGGCTTTGGGACAATATAACAACTTAACTTTTTATTGTCTATATCCACAGTGTTTGGTCCAAGATGCAATTAGATCTATTGAACCATTTGACAGGATAGAGTGTATAGCAGCGATTAGAGTTTCCACAGTTCGAGCCTTTAACTTCCTCAAACCCACCTTAAGATAAGCCCACAACAACTCAACAGGATTAAAATCAGGCGAATAGGGCGATAAACAGATCACTTTAACACCACATTCTTCAAGCGCCGAAACAACCAATTTTGACTTATGAACCGCACTATTATCCCAAACAACTATATCACCCTCCCCAAGACAGGGCACAAGACAGTTTTTTATGTACTCCACAAGCAAAACACCATTTAACGTCCCTTCAAACACCAAAGGCACCTGTTCCCCATTAAGTCGAATAGTTGACAAAATAGACTGACGCTTAAAACGCACATCCACCAAACCTTCTTTAACTCTTTGATTTGATTTTGCCCACCCATAAAGACGCGTATAGGCAAGATTTAGAGAACTCTCATCTAAGAAAACAAGTTTTTTCAAATCCAACTCTGACAAAGTGGTTTGCCAGTTTTTCCATTTGTTTCTTTTTTCCACTACGTCTTGGCGTTCTTGGTCTTTTGGATAAAACGTCTTTTTTTATATGTCAAACCCGCCTTTTTTAGGCGTTTGGAGAGTGCAGCTTCGCTAACTGGCAGAGAGAATTCGTCAATTAATCCGTTTAGGGTGATGTCGGGTTGTTTTTCTATTTTTTGTAGAATTTTTTCTATGGTGTGTGGGGTGATTTTTGGTTTTCTTCCGCTGTTTTTGGGTTTGGGTGTGACATTTCCGGTGGTTAGGTATTGTTGCCATACTCGGCTAACTGTTTGTCTGTGGATCATTAGCCATTGTGCGATTTCGTATCCTGATTTGCCTGCCTGTTTGTGTTTTACAATTGTTTCTCTATCGCGTATTGATATGGGTTCCATTCACTTCACAACACCTACAACAATACACCATAAACTATAAAAAGTTAAGCTGCTATATAATCCAAAATTGCAAGCAACAGCTCTTTAGGAGCAACTTGGGTTTACGACCCCAAGCACATGCTTAACAGCAAAAGACAACGTACAATTTCTAACATTTTTTCAAAAATAACACACTTAACACCAGTTATCCAACAAACCTTTTCACCCAAATAAACACACCAAAGTCTCAAACTTCAACCAAACACCAACTACATCAAAACAAACAACACAACAACTTGTTTTAGTTTCACAAAAAGTCTAATGGCAGCCTCCGAAAACCCCATTTTAGAAAAACAAACAACATAGTTACACGGTTTTTCAACATGTCATTTTTGGAAAAATATAGGTTTTCGGAGGTCGCCTAATGTATTTGCCGCACCATTGAAAGCTTATACAAGGATAATTCTGCTTGCTATAACGTGTCAAATTCACCGTTTTTTTAGCACTACCGCTTTTTTTGTTTTTTGAAGTAGAAAAATAAAACTGTAGCGAACGTTACTATTGTTACAGCTAATACTGCTGCAATAATGTATGTTACGGTAGGCTCAGAGACTTCAGTAGGTTCAGACGTAGTAGGGCTGGTAGATTCAGTTGTAACAGGCGACGTAGTGGAATTAGACGGTTCATGTGCAGGAATAGCGTCCTTATAACCAATTGGCACATACCGCTCATTTAGAGAAAAGACCCCATAATTATTTCGGTCGTCATAATTAGTTAGTTTTCCATATCCTCCGATTACATATAAAATGTCATCAACTACTGCTACGCCAAAATTTTGCCTACTGGACGGCATAGATATACCTCTGTCCCAAGTATCAGTTACAATATCGTAAACTTTGTTGGTACCCATAATGTCTATGTGGTAGACTCGCTGAGGCGCATAAACACCTGTTGTGGCTACAGCACCACTATAAACCAATGCAAGGGTAGTTTCGGTTGCACTTTCACGCCATACATCTGTTGTTGGGTCATAGATTATAGCTTTCAGTATCATTTCTGTTCCTTGTATAGTAGGAGGCGAATTTGACAGTCCAGACTTTATAGTAATGTCACCGAAGACCACTATTTTATCAGCTACAACACTTGAAGTGGGCATAGACAAATTTGTAGACGCGTCAGATTTACGTGTCCATTCAGCAGTACGGGGATTATACATATACACTGCACCAAAGGCTATGACAAAAATTTTTCCATCCACAACATGTCCTTGAATACCACTTCCAGACACAGGTGCAGGATCCATGGTACTCCAACTATCAGTAGCTATATCATAAACCTCAAAGATACCACACGGAGACCCCCCACCAAATGACTTATCATAAGCCACACCACCTACGCAGTAAATTTTACCCTCATACGCCGCAATAGCAAACCCTGCTCGTGGCGCAGGCATAGAAGTTAAAGTGACCCAAGTATCAGACACAGGATCATAACACTCATTATAATCCACATACAAATCCACTCCATCATTAACAGTTACATCCACATTATTGCTTGTGCTACCACCAATAGCATAAATTTTACCGTCAACAGCAACAACACCCAAACCGGCTCGAGCATGAGGTAAAGGCGCCTTTGTAGCCCAAGAATCCTCAATTAACTCTGAGGCTGAAGCAGAACTAAATATGCCTATAAATGAGCTGAGTACAAATAAGGAAATCAACATCAACACAAAGACTTTACGCATACGAATCACTTGCTTACCGTTATTTTTTTATTTAAAGGTTTCGTAAAAAGCAGATTTGGAGCTAAAAAAATGATTTGAGCTAATCTAAGACGACCTCCGAAAACACATATTTTTCCAAAAATTGCCTGCTGAAAACCGTGCAACTATGTTACTTGATTTTTGGGTGGGGTTTTTAAAAGTTTCCAAGAGTATGTAATTTGAAAATATTGAGTTAACTGAATTATAATTTAGTGTCAAATCTGAATTATAATTTAGTATCAAATGTTTTTGTTTACTTTTTTATGTTCTGTAGCTACGCACCTATAATGTGTCCCTTTTAACAATACACCCATCATGCACGACATACGCATGAAAAGTTTTTTGCAATCGAACTTTAAGCGATAAACTTTGAAAATAGAGAGAATTAGAGGGTTAAAATCTGCGCCAGATACCTTACAGGGTCACAGCCAACAACAAAACGTTTCTTAACCAAACTGGTAGCACACTTGCAATTAACATCTAGTAATCGAAGCGCATTTAACACCAGTTTACGCAAAATATTAAGATTAAACGCTGCTACCTTATCTAGCACCCGACAAGCGTCCTCACCAAACAGTACATCCAAATGCCAATGCATCGCCTCCACCATCCAATGACCCCTAACAGCCCCTGCAATAGCCTCTACATCAAGCTTTAAACTACTAATAAAATACCGACGCTGCACCACAACCTCACCATCTGACTTAGTCACTGTCCTACAAACCATAACAACCGAACGCAAACCCGCCCAATCAGTCTTCATAGGCAACCAATCAACACTATTGCTTTGCCAATACTCCCTCACCTCCAAGCAACCCCTAGCCTTCTCAACCGTTTTATGATACGCACACTTTGCTAACACTTTTGGATCATCAAAAAACAAACTTGTTTCCTCATACAACTTTCCCTGATTACCCTTAAGAGTTAACACATAATCAGCTTTTTTCTCACAAATCTTCGCAACAATATTTCGCTGTGTTCCCATAGCATCTATAGTCACAATAGCTCCTTTCAGATTCAAATTATCCAACAGTTCAGGTATAACCGTTATCTCGTTAGATTTATCATCTACTAATTCTTCTCCTATGGAGAATCCTTTCTCGTTTACTGCGCTGACTATGTGGTTGGGTTTTTGGTGTTTATCAGTGTTTCCTTTTTGGGTTTTTCCATCTATATGGAAGAGTTTGCGTATTTTTTCGCTTTCATTGGTGTTTAGCATTTGGTTGAATTGTGTTTGGAATTTTTGCAGGTATTTTGGATCAAGCATGGAAAAAGCACGTTGTATAGTGTCGTGGCTGGGTGTTTTTTGCATTTTTGGAAAGTACTGTTGTAGTTGCTGTTGATGTACTTCTGCGAACGCGGCGATTTCTACAAAGTCGTCTGCGTTTGCTGCCATGGCAAAGAATGCGGTTCCTATTATTTCGTTTAAGCGATATTTGATTTTGCCTTGCTGGCGTAGGTCTGCTTGATTTATTATCAGTAATTTGTCTAGTAGGTTTGTCATTTTGCTTCTTTGGCAGTATTGTTTACAATATATGCGGATGTTTAGCTAGCTATAAAGTTATCTGTTGCTGATTATGTTTCTAGTTTTAGAAAGATTTATTATGTACATTTTTATCTGTTTAAACAGTTAACGGTAGAAGTTATTTAGCCTAAAAACCATGTAGCTAATTTTCATGCGTTTGTCGTGACCCATCATGTTTCATTTAATTACTAAACTCACTTAACATTTGTTTGAATACAACATCTAAGAACTGTTTCAATAAATTTCAAAGCTATTATTACAGTTGTAAATGTTTTTTAGTTAGTGTGTCTTGTTATGCATCAGTAGGAACTTTGGTTGTTGATGTTTGATGATGTCGAATTGTGAGTTAGAGTCTGCGTTTGAAGAATTAATGATGCGTATTGAGGATGTGTTTGCAAGCGAGTTGGGTTGCAAGTCTGCAAAAAAGTATATGACAGGCCTTATCAGTCCTGTAGAGCGTAAA
>Ga0209628_10003557_pt1 | contig 10994 bp, 10 predicted proteins | sample TergutCu122P4_FD_187285 | JGI IMG/M metagenome (GOLD analysis project Ga0209628, IMG submission 187285) | Cubitermes ugandensis P4 segment gut microbial communities from Kakamega Forest, Kenya - Cu122 P4 (SPAdes) (version 2) | ecosystem: Host-associated > Arthropoda: Insects > Digestive system...
GTACACACCACCTCTACTTTGTACATTATTTTATGACTATTTCCAAATCTTTCGTTTTGTCTGTACAAGATAATATGGAAAATAAATGATTGATTGATTGATTGATTTAACTGGTTCAACAGTAGATTTCAATTCACTGAGAAATGCGTTTTTCCGTGAATAAAAGGAGCGAACCACTTTGATCAATTTTACGATGGTTGTTAACCACTGTTTGCAAGTAATTATTTCTACAGCAGTTTATTCAAAAATATTTTCAATATCTCAAGCTTTCAATGAGTCATTTACACTCCTTGCACTCACTAAATAAAAGTGGATCTGTGGGAAGAATGCCAATTCTACATGCCAGACTGCAATGAAGCTAGAGAGTTAATTTAGAGTAAAGCTGATTACAGAAACATTCCAATGTCTGTTGTATGGTAAGTTGCCTGCCTGTGTAAGAAACCAGCTTAATATTCTGGTGTGCCAGTTTAATGACCTTGTTTTATTTGTACAGCACACAAATTCTGGTCATACTTCACCCATTAAATTAGTCATGTCTCCTTGTAATTAGAACAATCCTACTTGAAGTTCCTTTTACATTTCATATTTATTTCTGTTACAAAACTAAATTAGGCAGTAAACTATGACAGATAAAATTTCAGCAGTTTCCAAAGACTGTAAGGAAAATACATGGAACTGTAAATGAAGAAGAATGCTGGAAAATAAGAACACAGAAGGAGATAAACAGCTACAATGGAAGGAACAAGAACTAAAGGAAAACCATGTTAAAGATGGAGGGATGAGGCTGAAGAAGATTTATATATAATGGTATACTCCATACAGCTGTACCATTTAGTGCATAGTTACTTTATCACAGTTAGGATCATGGTACAAAAGTAGCTGCTGTTACCGAAATCTTTGAGTTATTGACATCAAGTATTTTTAATAAATTTGTTTCTAAAGGCAAAAAACATTATATTTTCACAGGATTTGTTTGTTCAGGAGATTTTATGGCCAAATTCAATACCTGTATTGACAACAATAACTTCTCTTTACAATTTCAATGAAATTTATGGTAATGTCACAGATGGTACATACAACAGGAAAAATTTTGTAGATGGTACATACAAAAGGAAATAGAAGCCCCATGCACTACCCGAGCCCCAGACATTTGGGGTGACCCCTCTATACAAGCCCCGTGCTCCTTCTTGTTGAAATATTGTTGCCATCGCATTTCGAAGACCTCGGTACTGTGGAGCTGGAGTATGCCCATCATTCACTGCAAAAGAAATGAGATTATAGAAGACTAAGAAGTAAATATACAAGTACAAGTTATCTCAGTGCCTAATTAAGCACCACACCATGAAAATAGGTGGGGCAGCAGAGGTATAAAACATTCTTAATCCTTCCTTCCACAGCCACCCTGACATCCAAATTATGGAGAGTGGTACATTCATAAGGCAAATTAGGCTTGCATCCACCCAAGCAAGATGTGAGGTTATCATGCTGATGGCTGCATGACATTGAGAGTGTTATGAATGATGCCTCAAAAAACCAGGCAGTGCTCCAATGTATTTATGCTACCTATCTACATGGGTATCTGCAGGAATGGACATTTACTTTCAAAATACTTTGTGGAACTAAATGAGATATGAGAATATAAAAACATCACAAAGACCACATCTCAAACAGCAAAGGATGGTATTCCTCAGCAAAGTAACCAGCAGCAGCACCATCGTACTACCAGCAAACCTGCAGATGCTGATGAGTCAGCCAAGGAAAGGGACTGACTAGCATGAGAAACCTACCATATACTCTGTTCAAAATTAACTTACCCCACACAGCAATGCCACAACAGTAGTTCTTGCCACACACTTGCTTCGCACAGAGCGGACTAACTTGTGGTAATTCAAAATGCTACATGTATGTTAGCAACCATACTCATGCCTCACACTGTTCTAGGGACAAGATGACCAGAAACAAGCTAACAACCAAGACAGGAAGTGATTGGACACAAATTTTAATTGCCTCACCATATAGCGATATTAATTTCACAATGTCTCCAGCTTCAGGCACAGGCAACAAGTGAGGCTAGTCTAATGTCACAAGCTGGGGGAGTATTGCAAAATCATGTGAATGCAGATCAGTGTGTTTCTGCAATCAGAGTGGTGAAGGTGCCAATACTCATCTCCATATGCAATCATATGACCAAAGTAGGAGGGCTGTACAGTCTGTAAGACCTGCAATGAATGGTCATGCAAAATGACAGAGAATTTGCAGATGTAATCCTACTATACTTTAGAAAGGATGCAGATGAACCATAACCAGTAAAGGATCAGAGTAAATTTGGTTTGGCTTGTTTTTGACAGGTAAGGGCCACTGGCTGCGTAAAGTACACAACCACATTCTTGGGACATTCATATATACATGATACTTGTTACATAATTTATTACTGTTACTGTTACACTTTGTAACGTATTATAAGGTACCCTTATAGTTTCACACATTTCTTAATTGGCAGCTGTATCATGTGAACTGTGAAAGCACACCATGGATGTATTGGGTACATTCAAGTTTGCAAGTGTACAGGTTAAACACAGCAGGGAAATGGATCACAAAAAAGACAGTCATTTTTATGTTTATCGATATGCTACAAAATCATAATGGACAAATAGAAATGTCTTACAATATAAGCTTAGATTCACTTTAGGAAAGTAAACTACAGCACTTCAGGGACATATATATACAAGTAGGGCATGTGCACCAGATAATACACAAGGGTCAGTCAATCAGAAAATAGTTTTACAATGGCCACATTTTGGATTCTTATTTTCAGCTCCAACAAAAAGGTATACATTTGCCTACTGACAACCAAATGAATATGCGGTGCTACCAACAACGATAGCAAACTACCCACACATAATCACAGACAGTGTCAGTTCTTTAGTTATAAATTTACATGCCATGTAAACTTATATGCTGATCCACCTACATATAGGGGGCTATAGGACAAACATCTACACTCTATCAGTCAACTTGCAATTAAAGCATGTGATGAATAACAGATCAACTACATACATTGTTCTAGGACTGCAACTAACTGCCAATGAAACAGAGGGAATAAAATGGTACAAATGATATGGGTGCCAGGGCAAAGGGGAACCACAGACAATGTGACTGCTGATCAGTTGGCAAAAACTGAATGTGATCAACATTAACAGGAAATTAAATGACTTGTAGCAACTTGGAAACAGTTATTGTGTAAGTTACCATGGAATAAATGAATAATGAACACAAAGAATATTGCAAGACCAGTCTATGTCTGGTTGAAGACATCCAAAAGGTTTTTGTGCAGATCCTTCAGCCAAAAGGACCCTGGGCTGTAATACTTACAGGGCAGTCAGCTGAAGGGTCATTTATTCAGAGTAGTATTACTGAGCATTGTACGTGATAAAGATGCCACATAAGAAATCAAACAACATGTGATTGTGAGGTTTCTGCTGAAGCAAGACTTCATCCCCTAGGACATTATTTCACACAGCCACGTGACTTTAAAAAGGGACCAGCAAAGTACTATACTTCATTCAAACTTCATGCCTACTAGAGAGCTACTTTTTGAAAGAGGCTGCCAGTAAAAAAATTCCATGCCTGCTATGTCAACCAAAGGTTCATCATATTATAAACAACACTGCCACTTTTCCCCACCCACACCTAAATCAATCCAGTCCCCACCTTTCAGCTCCATTTCTTTAAGATCCATGAGATTATCTTCCTACCCACAAGTATACCTTCCAAGTGGTCTCTTCCCTTTTCATGTCACAAAATTTGGTATGCACTTCCCAGGTTTCCAAGGAGTGTTACATGGCATACCCACCCCATCCTCCATGATTTGATCAACCTACAAATATATGGTTTAGGGTATATAAGTTTTGACTCCTTGACCAGGGGTATAAAGGGGGCTTTGGCTGAAACTATATACACCCAGGTAATCCCTGAAGGGTGTGTCCTCACTGCAGGGAACAAGAGCCAACAGAATAACCAGAAAGAAAGCTGCAGAAGGAAATGACTGGCCTCACCCTCACCACAGAGGACAGCCTTGCCTGGAGGCAGGAGGCAGCTCCTCCACCAGGCTAGCCAGATGTAGGGATAATAATCCAAAATGGCAAAACTAATATCATTCAGATGTAAAATATGGAATCAGCTGGATGGAAACAAGGGAAACAACACAGTAGGACAATGAATATGAGATTGGGTACTTGGAACATTACATAGCTTACCAGAAAGGAAAGGAAGAAAGTAGAAGACATAAAAAAGTATAAGACTGAGATACTAGGAATAAGTGAGACCAAAATGAAGGGGACAGGGGAGATTACATTAGACGAGAATTACGTGCTGAGATACTCAGGTGTAGATAAAAAGATGAGAGACAAAGTGGGAGTGGGAATTATTATTTCAGAAGAACTAAATAGAAATGTAACCAAGTAGACAGCTATTAACTCCAGCAAAATAAGACTGGACATAGAACTAAAGAAATAGAAAATAACATTTATACAAATATACACCCCTATGGAAGATTCTTATGAATATAAAAAGAACCTCTTTTATAGTGCACTTCAAAATACAAAAAACTGAGCAGCAAAAGAATGAAAGCACATTATTATAAAGGAAGAATGGAACACCCGCTTAGGAAAAGACTTTAGAAGAGGACACTGGAGAATGGGAAGGCACAGGGCAGAGAGAACACTGGAGAATGGAAGGAAGATGCTAGAATTCTGTATTCTGTAACATTTGAATCCACAACAAGATAAGATGCACAAGGGATTATTTCACCTTTAAGAAACCAATGGACGTAAGAGGGTTCCAATGCATGGAACTGAACACAGAAGACAGATCACTGATTGAGGAAACCAAGTTTAAAGCTCCAAACAAAAGGAAAAGGGAGTTACATACAAGAAAGTTAAAGTCAGAGTACTGAGAAAGGAGGAAGAGGGAGTTCAAAATCCCAGGAAAATACAAGAATGGCTGAAGACTAAAGAAGAAAAAACAGACAAGGGAGAAATCTGGGATTTTGAAGAAACGTCGAGAATTTGTAAGGAAACTATGAACACAACAGCAGAGGAAGTATGTGGGTGGATGATTGGAGGGGGAGAAAAAAAATGGAATGAAGTTCAAGGAAAAGTCAAACTGAAGAAAGAAGCATGGAAGAAATTTGTAAGCATTTACAGGAAGACAGATATGAGTATATTTTGATAAGAAATGACATTAAATGAGAAGTAAGGCAAGCAAAAACAGAAGTATGGGAAAACTTCAGCAAGTAAATACAGGGTAACTATTGGGAAAATCCACTATGGTTTTGGCAAATGGTGAAATACTTGATAGGAGTTTACAAGAAATGATTACAGAACATAAGGTTTGGAGAAAACAATCTAAAAACAAATGCTCAGGATATAACCAAAGTATTGAAAAAATAGTACAAAACACTTTTAAGGAGACTATTACAGAGGGAATATCCAATGGATGCAATCACCAGACAGGTGTAAATAATAATAACAATAATAATAATAACAACACTAATAATTGTTATTATTATTATAGAGGAGGAGGAGGAGGAGGAGAAGTAAAAGGCGGTGGAGGAGGAGGAGGAGGAGGAGGAGGAGGGGAAGGAGGAGGAGGAGAAGGAGGAGGAGGAGAAGGAGAAGGAGGGAGAAGAAGAAGAAAGGGTGTAACAAAGCAAGAAGTGGAAAAAGTGATTAAACAAACAAGAATAGGAATAATTACATTAAGTTAAGAATAGGAAAGGCAGATGGGGAAAACAAATTGCCCAGAATTTATGAAATACGGAGGGCAGAAAGTGAAACAGTGGATACTAGATTTATTTAGACAAGTATGGAAGAAAGAAAGAAACAATATCAAAGGATTGGGAAAAAAATATAATTATACCCATACACATAAAGGACCCAAAACCAGATGTAAAAACTACAGAGCACTATATCTTCCAACAGTACTAATGAAAGTGTACTCAAGAATTCTGGACAAGAGACTGTGAAAAGAAATTGAGGACAACCTAGAAGAAGAACAGAGAATATTTAGATGTATTAGGCAGATGCAAGACCATATGTGTACTATGAGAATTGCTGCAGACAAACTACTGAGTAGTGGAAGAGATACATACATGGTATTTTTGGATCTGAAAAGTGGCATTTGATACAGAACCAAGGGAACACCTGTAGAAAGCACTAAAACACAGGGGAACATCTAGTACATGGCTAAGGGAAATTCAGAGCCTAATACAAGAATACAAAAGCATAACAACAATAGGAGCAGCAAAATTGAAAGAACCTGAGATACGAAAAGGAGTAAAACAAGGAGAGAACCTGAGCCCATTGCCATTTATCACATTTATGGAACAAATTCTAAAAACAATACAAGAAAAGAACGGGAAAGATTTGGATTGGATATTGGAACATGTGGCCGGTGTACATTCAGGCATCAGTGTGTGGCAATGACACAGTAATAGTGGAAAGTGATGAATGGGAACTACAATGGGCAGTGATAGATGGGCCAGTGCTTGCAAGGAGAGAGGAATGGAATGGAAATCAGCAAAAGTAAGAGTAAAACAATGCATACTACAAAAGGAATAAAGAGAAGATCAAACAATGTATGGAATGTGAAAGAACAGACCAAGTGGATGAGACTGAATACTATGGCAGCATTAGTGCAAACAGAAAAATTGATCCATAAATTAATAATAGAGTGCAAAAAGCAAACCAAGTTTACTACCAAATACATTAAACAACAGTAGGCAAAAAGGAAATCAACAATAACACTGATATGAGGATTTACAAAACAGTTTATCTCCCAACACTACGGCTCAGAAAGTTGAACAGTGTTAATAAAACATGACAGCAGGATTACAGACACAAATGTACTTGAGAAAATGCAAAAGAAAAACAAGAAGAGCTACAGTGAGAAACAGCCAAATCAGAGGAACACTAAATCAAGAGCCAGTTTCTAATATGGTTGATAGGAGGGAATTAAGATGGTTTGGACACCTAGTTAGGAGAGATAGCAACAGGAAGGCTAGGAAAGTATGGGAAACAAGAGTTGAGACGATGCACGGAAGGGGAAGGTCAAGGATAGAAGGGGAAGAGCATATGTGGAAGCTGACGAGGAGAAAATGTGAAGACCTTGCAGGAGGTGACTAGACTGGTGAAGGACAGGGAAGCATTCCGGATCTGGCTGATTTAACCTGATGCCTCAAAGGGCCACAAGGAAATAGCAGAAGAAGAGTTTTGAGGTAATAATGGCAATGACAATGACAATATAAATTACACGCTTCTGGGACATGATGTCATGTAGCTTCAGAGGAACCTACTGTCCCAGTCATCTGGGCAGATGTGAAAAACTCAATTCTCACACAGCAGTCCTCTATGGGGAGACTCCTTCCCCATCCTTCCTACTGAGAACTACAGTTCCAGTATCACACCTCTTCTACCCTGAGCATAGAGGCAGCAGGTTTCCCCAAAACTGTTAAATTTCCAACAAATTATGTGACATCATACTACAGACATCAACACTGTAACTTCAGTAAAAACTGTACGTATCTGAACTGTATCTTAAACGTCATGTCATAAACCTATTCAAAAATACTTATTCTACCAAGCTGTATTTACAATGAAGGAGACCATGTTCAACATCTTAAAACAGTGTGCACAAAGAGAGAATGAAAATAAATGCGTATTGCACAGCAGTGAACTTCTGCTGCCACTACTAACACCCAGCTTCACTTATTAACTTTGTTTCTAGATGCAAGTGAGTGGTAAGCTTCACATCCCTAATGATTTACCTCTGGGGAAAGAAGACACCAGTATTAAAAAAAACAGGATATGTCAGTTTCATCTTCAGAGGTTATATTAGCATCAGGTGAGAAGAAACAAGACAGAAAATATACATATAATGTAACACTGAAGCCCGTTCGTGTAATGTTTATACCTCAACAGCTATCCTAACAGCCCAATACCATTTCACTCAATACAGCACTTTTATTGCAAAGTAATGTCATGGAAACAAATGCACTTAGGTCTTCATGTAAAATGTCCAATATTTTTACCCAAGTTTAGCCAAATATGGATGTGCTTGATAGATTTTCATGTAAGTCCCCAGTATCATATTTCATAAAAATCCATCCAGTTCGAGCTGCACTGATGCATGTTCACAGACAAACAAATGTACATGACACAGTAGTAGGCACTGTTCACAACTATGCAAGCATGCCTAAAAATAACCATGATGGGTAGATATTAACTCACTCATGACAGCAGCTAACCCAAATGCAATCTGCATCACATACTTAATAAAATTCACAATTCAAACAGCCATAAATTAGCATGATAGTCTTCCTGGAAGCTATTGTATCAATAAACAATCCAGGCATATTATAATGTTATACACATTATGGACTAAATAATTTTGTGCTTGTGTATTAATTTCCCATAACTCAACAAACTGACAATGGGCTACACATATGGCACGTCCTGTACGAAACACAACAGACACAACAGTATGGTTTTCTGAGATGTAATGCCATATAGTTTGGCAGATGGATACCAGTATTTTGGATAAACCTGCTGCTTCCATCTTTAAGGTACAACAGTAGTTCCTCCAAACACTAGTTCCCATGACATCACATCCCAGAAGACACTCACCATCAACAGAACCTCAATTCTCACACCATACACAGGCAAATAATCTATGAAGTGTTCAGTCATGTCCTGAAGTGCCACTGTAGGTTCAGAAAGTTGATAAATATATGTGAGATATGATGTTTTCATAGCAGAGAATATAAATATGGTGACCTCTAAGATGTGGTGACCTGCAGTTCTATAGATAACTACCAATGTTTTGGTGGTGGTATGTAGCTCCAAGATGTTGGTATCCATGTACTAACCTATATATCACAATGTCCCAAACATGGAAACGGAATCTTTAATTTTACTTTTAAGAGATAACTGCCTGACTGAAACACGTATCACTGAAAAGTATGGTTCAAGGTCAGGGCACCAGCAATTAGGACGCACCCAAACAATTTTATCTCTTCTTGAAGTTCACAGTCAGATTCAGTGACAAGACAATGCTTCATCTACACTAAGAGAACACCTAATGATGCGAACTGTTTGATAGCCTGCAGCTATAAGGGATCCAGCTTGTCACTTATTTCACTTCTCTTAACCAATCTACCTATAATTTATAATAACACCTCCAATTAACAATAAACATAACGTTTGTGAAGTGATGGCTTAAGTACTCTCCTGCTTTAGAAGCAGACGGCTGGTGATACACTCATCTATATGACTACCACAAGCCCAGAAATATTTATAAACTTAATACATGTGATAAAAGTTAGGTCACATTTATTTCCTAGCCATGCCTGTGTACTGTCTTGCATTAAACTTACTTCCCATGGAAGCCAATCAGAACATTTAAGAAATTTTTAATGAATTATTCTAACAATGACATGAACACTGACTTATTAAGAAATAAAAATGATGTTCATTCTTGCAAGCATCTACCAAAAACCCTTCCTCTGTAACATACAACAGTTCTATTTAACTTTATTTTGTTTTCACTGGTCATGGTGTCTCATATAAGTGCATTTTCTTGGTGTGGTTGAGAATAAAATTTCATGAAGAGGTGATCCTTTCATGACAATACGCTACTCTATGTACCACCTACTTTAACATTAACAAATGCAGCACACTGCCCACAGGGCATATCTGTTTATAAGATTCTGGGAATAACCTGCAATTATTTTCCCCCCACAGCATTAAGTGGTTGGTTATCAGAATAAAGACACGCTGTTTTCTACACGGTAGGAAATGTACTGTAAATACTAATCAGAAGAATTTCCAGGTAAAATATTTTATTGTGCATCACACTGCTGCAAACAATTCTTCAAAGAACATCTTCCTTACACAAACAATATACAACATGACCAAATTTACTGGAGTGCCTGTCTGTGCATCTACGTGTTGGTTTGCACATAACTGTCAATGTGCATGTGTGTGTACATACATACAGCAAACTAAGCAAGCTGGCTCTAGCTGTTATGCTTCTGACTTGTATTCCATAAGTGCACAGTTCAAACCTCAGTCACGAGAGATTATATTAACTACGGGTTTTGTGATTTTTCTTAGTTCCTATTGGCTAATGAAAAACAGCACCTTAAATTAGGACATCACTGCTTCCTTCAACATCATTTCCAATTCATTATTCACTGATATTGAATAATTTTACACTATATAGTATGAGTCACTGATAACTGTTAAATAAATACAAATAAAATAAGTAAATGTACACAAAAATCCCTCCTCAACCATGCTGTGCCTTCCATATCCAGTTTTATCACCAGTGGTATTCAGTTTCAAATATCAGCAGCTTTCAGTGGGCATACTTACAAACAAAATCATGGACTTAACACCAGGGAATCACATTTGCTGGAAGCAGGACTCTAATGACCAGTTCCATCTATTCCATACCTTCACAACTATTTCTATGAGAATAATTTCATTGATCTCACTCGCATACACCTGCGACACAAAAGTGATCTCTTACCTTCAGCTTCACAAACTAAAATTCTGATAGCACTTAAGGTTTTTATAAGTGTTAACAGCAGCTGTGATACACCAAATCCCAATCCCCCCTCCCACAAAAGCTGCCAATTCTGATATTTTCAGGAAATGTAACCCTTGGGGTTGGTGAGAGACCACTAAGTAAAAAGTACAGCAAAATGCCATATGACCTGTATATTATATAATTGAGACAACTAAACTGAAGAAATATACAAAATACATTTAAAAAAAACAAATCCTACACATCTAAAAGAAAAAGTAAAGATGTTTCTGTGTGCAACACAAGAGCATGTCAAGTGAACCAATGAAAAAACCCGACCATCTCTGATTTTATTCATACTTGGTAGACTTGAAGTACCACGGGAGGTATGAAAAACTGCAAATTTT
>Ga0209628_10003559_pt1 | contig 10992 bp, 9 predicted proteins | sample TergutCu122P4_FD_187285 | JGI IMG/M metagenome (GOLD analysis project Ga0209628, IMG submission 187285) | Cubitermes ugandensis P4 segment gut microbial communities from Kakamega Forest, Kenya - Cu122 P4 (SPAdes) (version 2) | ecosystem: Host-associated > Arthropoda: Insects > Digestive system >...
GCCAGACTTCGGGAGAATGTTCCTTATGTTAAAGTACACCGATATAACCCAAAACACCTATATCCAAAGTTGAACGGTTACGGAGATAATGGCGAGAGAAGTTTTAAAGTATGACATCTGTTACACACTTATTGATTACCAAATACACTTTAAAACTGGCAGGAATATGTGGTTTCTATAATGTTAATATCTGTACTTAACATCCAATTAACATCTGAGTGACATAAAGCCATTCAATTAAACTACATAAACACTCGCACTAATGTCATAGTTGTCTCTAGGGTTCCAAGCACTTTACATGTGCAGTCGCAGCATGTAACACGCTTGAGCCAGCTGTAGACAAGGACGGACATGCGCAGCATATGGGTAATACGTCACGTTAACCAGGTACAGTACATGGAACCACAAGAAGATCACACTTTTCTCTCGCCTTTATCTCCGTAACCCTTCAACTTCGGATATAGGTATTTTTGGTTGTATTGGTGTATTTTAACTTAAGGAACATTCTCCCAAAGTCTAGCACATTCCCCCCAGGACACCCTGTATATCTGACAAATGGGGGAAAAATTTAAGACATAAAAAGATTACAGGGAGAAAATGGTTACCCCAAGGGCCAAGCCAATCCAGATAATTGGCGATCCAGATAACCAGCATCCAGATAAGTGGAGTTTTACTGCATTTTAAAACTTATTTTTATAATTACTTTTTAACTATTGACTTCATACTTTTATTAAATGATTATATGTGATGTTGGAATGTTCTGACACATTTGTAATTGTAATTGTAGTTGTATTCTTGTTGATACCTCCCTGAAGTTGGCCACAAAAGCGACCGAAACATGTTGGTGGATACGCTGTATTGTGCATTTGTTGGTACAGATACTGTATTAAGACTCTATGTTACTTACAGCAACAAGCTGGTGTTGTGTGTGTGTGTGTGTAAGTACATACATACGCATGTCACATTGAGTTTAATATAGTGACCTCTGAACGAAGTTTTTAATGTACAAAGACAATTCTTGGACAGTTTTGAATTTTATGTAAATTATAAAACTGCTACTATCTTTCCCCAAATGCTCATTGGTTCAAATAAAGGACCTTCCAAGTTCAACATTTATCTAGTTAAGGAATAAAGAGAAAGGCAAAACCTACAACACTGGCCATACAAGATCAGGTGGTCTGAATACAAAACAAGAGTAACTATTCCATGTTACTACCACAAAGAATTCTGATGAGTTGGTTAACGTAATATCAAGCGGGAGAATAAACACTGTTTTCCATCAGTGAGGGTTAAAAGACAAGCATTAATGACAAAGAAAAATACTTTAGATGTTGTTTTACAAACACACAATAGTAAATTCTGTTTCTTTAATCACTACATGTTACTTACGACATCTGTCAATGCTCTGCAACACAGCCTGATCTAGTCCTAGCACCTGTTCTGGCCCAAGAACAAATTCCCTGGCTTCACCATCTCTGCCACCTGATGGAGCAGTGGAGTCAATAGCATCTACTACAATATCCTCTTCCCCTGGTACCACACCTCCGCCACAGTCGAGACCAGCAGTCAGACCATCCAAGTCAGCTCCAACCAGACCACCTGCTAAGGGCTCCAGTGATTCCTTCATACCACGACGCTATAATACATATACAATGACTGAAGTTACAGACACATACACATTCGTCATGATCATTATATTCAGTACATGATATTAACTGGGCGGTCTTGCGTGTGGTTTCAAAACATGTCACAGTAAAAGTACGTGCTGATAAATAGACGGGCAATTTATGAGAAGCAATTTTAATGTGGCTTCTAAAATTTTTTTAATTGTGGCAATGTAGTGTTGGGTGAGTAGTTCCCAGTGTTTTGAACAGCACCTTTACCTAGAGCATCAAGCAGTCCAACAGCTTTATTCCAAACATGAACTACCACGATCCTTCAAAACCATGAGAACTACCACCCACCAACACTGCATCACATCCCAGATGACCTGAACCTCTTAACATCCTTTAACTGGTGCTACACATACTATGGAAATCACTCACTTGTATATTAAAATTACTGCAATTGTTAAGAATTATACTGCATCTCAGATACTTACATGGACTAACACCTTATTGTTTGTCATTCAGTATGATTTTGGCGGATATCGGTAATTTATCTTCAAATGTTAGAACTTGTCTTTGCAGTCAATATTTCCCTTCTTATGTTCTCCTAAAACCTTTCTTCAAATACTGACCCAATATATTTTGCTTTAATTTGTTAATACATTTATCATCTTGATCTAAATCATCAAGTACTGTATGCATTTCATACACAGGGTTTATATAAACAATGTAGTAATCATACATCCAACAAGCTAGTGTACCTGGACTTGTCACAACAAAAGGGGACAGTCTGATTATGGAAAGTAACACAAATATGCATTGTGAAAAATGACACAACTTAGACTGGTCAACTTTGCAGCTCTGTTACCACGCAGGGAAGTGGAAAAAATCATTCATGAGATCAAAACACCCCAGAAAATAGAATCTGCTACCTCACATGGTGGGTGGCACACAGGATGTACAAATTTAATATGGGCTCTAAGAGGGTGGTATTAGCATGGCTTTCTCACTTCTGAAATTTCAGCATAAGACTTCAATCTGTGAAAAAAGAGTTGTGTACCCAGATCCAATTAGAAATTGAACATGGGGCCCCCTGAATCAGAGTTAATCTGCATATCTGTTATATGTGAAATTAAACTAAAGAAGCAGATGCAAGGAAGCATTTAATTTGCTTTGGGTTACTGCTCAATCATGTGTAAAAAATCAATAATTTCTTCATAAGAGAACTCAAACATAAAGTTATTTTAAATCCCATTCTTATGAGTAACACAGTCCACTTAAATGCCTAGCCAAAGATGTTAACAGTAGGTCACATAGTCTCTTCTCTTCATACTGTAACTGAAATACAAATAAAAGATAAAAAGATGGCATGTTCCCTACAAATTTCAACAACAGCTCCTGCCACACCACTATCAAACAAAGTCTCAAATACTGTATATGTGAAATTTAAAAATCCATGGGGATCACAACTTACACTTGTTTCTCGGAGATAATTCTCATCATGAGGATCTTCAGGATCTCCACCTGCTCTCTGCTGGATGTGAACCACTTTTGGTCCAGTCACTCCAAAAAGTTCAGGCTGGAATAAGCTCAATGGTGCCACAATGCACTCATCTCCAACCTGAATCAACACCAATACAACAACAGACACTGATTTCTTAATTCTACATCATGTACAACAGAATTCTCTAAATCGTGAAATTTAATTTTAGTAACAATTTCTTTACCTGCAAAGTGAACTTGAGAGTTGGAGACTTTGGTTGCCTCACCACAAATGTCTTTTCTTGTGAGCCACAGATGTCCTGGAAACAAAATGTGCAACAATGCCATGATTTGTCCATTTGCTCTTTGAAGAAGTTTCTGAAACTAAGCAGACTGTGAAACTCACCAAATTGACATGGCAGAAGTTTTCCTTTAAAGATTTAAGTAGCATTGCATCAAGTTTATTGTCTGGATTACATGTTTTATAAGGAAATGCACATTTCTGCAGCAGCCAATAGAAAGCCTGTGTGATGTCACCACCACCATATTCCATACGCACCTGAAATCACATGTTTGTCTTCAGAGTTACGGTAATCTCTTTCCACTGCTTTGCAAATTTTTTCTGATTTTTCTGTGTTGTGTGGCTGATTCTCACTGCAGTATTCTACAGACCACTGAAATTTCACTTAAAACATAATTCGTTCTAATGACTAAAAGTACTGTAACTGTAATATGTTACATCCTTTACTGTTCCCATGAATTAACAAACTACATCACTATTTAACAGTGTTTCAAATGCAGAGCAGAAGTAAAAATAAACAATTAATAAAGATGTCATTACGAACAGTCAATTGGAATGGAAGTAAAAGGAAGTTGTACAGCTTGTTTCCAGACCTTATATTAGCCTGGAAGTTCTTTTTTTAAAAAAAAAAAAAAAAAAACCCATGGCAGTTAAAGGAACACTTCCCTACCAGAATCCAAAATGTATACATCCTGAATGAGCAGCACATGGACTGTCCTCTACAAATTTGGTGTTATCTAAACTTCCCTATCAATATTTTGCTAACAAAAGCAACATTGTTTTGCCTCTTACTGACATGACATTACCCTGGTGTTTCGATGTGAAATGCCATCTTCAACACAGGACACCGATGTCTTCTGATCGCCTATATCCACCACACAGGCATATCCCAGGCCAGCTCCAAATGTAGCAGCTACATGATCCTGGCATACAATATAACAAAAGTGTGTTATAAACACATTCTATACTAATCAATTATGGAATATCTGTAGAAATTTAAATATATTCACTGAGTAGTCATTTATTTAACAATGTTTTACAATTGCAAAGGTTATGTAGGATCAAATCACAGAATAATATACAAAACAGTAATTATTCAACTGTTACTTCCAGAACTAGAGAGGTGTAACAAATAAATTACAAAATTCCCTCTCACACAGCCACATGGCTATGAGAAGTTCTATATGCATTGCTTTTGTGAAGATATATACCATATCTACTCAAAAACAAGACAAGGATCATTCCTTCAATATGTTATTTAAATGTGAGGGGTCATCCTAAATTCAGCAATAGGGCACTGAACTAGATTCTGTTGAGATGAACTGCAAGTGTTCAGATACTGTGGTGAACACACTGCAGAAAGACCGCCTAAAGCAGCTATATGGACAGTTGTACTTGTACAAACACCATGCATTGATCCCAGCTGAATCAAAAAGTCCATTATGACTCTTCTATGTCAATGGCTCATCATGGCAAGGCAGTGTACCTCATTAACCCTTAGGCTACCGGATTAAATTTCAGTTGCCATTTAATAACATTAAATGGCTGAGCGACCATAGTCGTCGTTGGCAGGTTAAGGGTTAAAAGTGACAGTGAAGAGGCTGGGAATTTTAACAGCAAGTGTGAGGAACTAGAAAGCATTGACTGTTCAGCTGGACAATTTAAAAACAATCAAGATGGACAGAGTGACACAGCCTGGAAGAAACAGAAAGAATCTGACATGTTTTGTGTATTAACCACATAAAATCAATAATAAAATATTCTTTTCTCAGCAGATGTGTTTTATTACAGGGTTTTCTTAGACTCATGTGAATACACTTTCCTTCGGCAGCCACATTCCATTAGGGGGTCATATAAGATGAAAATCAAATTGCCTTTGAGTAAACGGAGTACCGCTGCCATTTCAAATTTTCTTACAGAGTGCACAGTAGTACTTCATACCTGAAGGAGGAAACATCCACCAAAGCCAATTTTACAAAGCAGAAGAGTTGTGAGTTCCTTGAGGTACTGTCGATTATAAATGTCCGGAACGATAAGTACGGCTCTGTAATGCTGTGAATTATGAAAAAATCACAATCAGGACACTCAATGCAATACTGTGCTTAGTTTTGACAAGTTGATTGTATGTTAAAGGCTGTTGGTTTGATTTAATCATTCTAGATTCCTGCTGCACAGTACGTGCGGAATAAACTTTCAAACAATACGTATGAAGGAGATGGCACTGACAGATCTTGAATTAAGAAACAGCAAAGATGAAGAGTTTTTGTGTGTATCAAAAATGTCTATTTATTATGTACTGTTTAAATGATGAAAATGAGCAACACCTAAAGATAAGCTTAATATTTTCTTAAGTGTCTATGGTATAACATTCACATATATATTCCGAGATTTCAGGCTTCCACAGTGAAGTAGATGAGAACTGCATTCTTCTGGGTTATAATGCAGCTTGTAGTGGTAATTACCACTACATGCTGCATAATAGCCCAGAAAAGCGCAGTTCTCATTCATATCTATATTTCAACTAAATTTGCTGACAGTCACTAGATAAATTTGAGAGTAGCCTGCCTAACTGAAGATCAATGGTTCACCAATAATGTACGCTCATTATCAGATCAAAAATTACCACAAATTGTAAAGTTCTGTAATATTTTGTTACATATAAATTTAGTGATTTTATTTCAATAAATCTGATAAGAACTGGACATACTAAATCACGTTGACTATCAAAGAGAAAAGATCCTTTGTCCTCAGTGTGTTCTCATATGTAGAAAGCTATCCAACAATTCAGAACCTGAGATGCCGTTAATCAACCAATGAACAGAATAAAGTCATACCCTTAAATCTCTGAGTGGGATCTCCAGGCGGTGTCTGATGGCCCATGTCCATATCGTTTCTAAGTTTGCTAGGACAGCAGTGAGAGATCCACCTGGACCAGAGTGAACATACAGGTCACCACGCTGGTAAGGAAAATGTATGTTGAAATCCTGCCCAGGATTAAGGTATAGTACCTGAAAATAAACAGTAAATATTAATAACATTTTCATTGGACCAGTAATATACAGAGAAGGTAGGAATGTGATCATTAAAATCAACATATCCTTCAGAATTTGGTAGTCCTGACACAATTACCAGCGACATACCAGTGTAACAATTTGATTTCAGTGAGTTCATATACGATACCACAATAAGTACTTGTATGCTCAGTCTTTACTTATAAAGTTTGCTTCAGGTAATAGAATATCCAAAAACTAGGTGCTCTCTCAGTTGACTTCACTGTAGATCTGTACACCATGCTCTTGCAGCCACAAAAGGTATTTAGTATCAAGCATTACCACTGGAAATATATTGTAAAATGGAAAGAACATGGATGTTAACACTCGTGGTATACTTCAAGTGTACCATATGCCCAGAAGAACCGAGAACAACCACAGAAAGAGTCAGACAGGTTAGTCTGTTACCCTACAGATGCGAATATTACTTTAAGACAATGTTTCGTATTGGGCTATTGGGCAGGCAAGACAATGCTAAAAAAATGTGACACTCCTTAAATCATGCTTGATCCCCAGCACAACACATAAGAATCCTCACCTCATCTCCTACAACAACATCTCCTTCTGCTTTAATCCATTCACCTCCTGAACTACTTATAACTTCAGGATTTGAACGTCTGTTGAATGCGGCTATTTGTTGTGGTGGCGTTGCATACCGCCTTCGGCCATCAGATTGTAGGCATGATTGTAATGTGTGTGACACCTGAAGTCTAGAATCCTCCATTTCTTGAACCAAATCTTTTGTCTGCAAGTGATAAATAAATTACAAAATATTTAGTACAACTAACAACATGAAGCACATTCATCCTTAAGACAATGACAGTTGCTAAGCTGGTCTATAAATTTTCTGCATTCAATAGAACCTGAAGGTTCTTTACTGTGTACATTGAAGACCTACCATGAGCCAGCTGAACTCAGCACACAAATTCACATTCTGTATCTTGACATCCACTTTAATGTTTTCCTCCTACCTACACCTTGTTCTCCCAAGTGTCTCTTTTGTTACGGTTTCTCAACTAAGACACTGTATGTGTTTTTCGTTCTACATGTCCCACCCACCTTATCCTCTTCACTTGATCACAAAGTAACACCTGACATGTTCAAAACTATGACACTCCTCACTATGCAATCTTCATCCTCTATGTTATCTTCTTTCTTAGGCCTGCACATTTTCTTCAGTTGTTCTTGATCACTCCTAAGCTATGATTTTCAATGATGACAAGAAACCCTCTAAAACAACACATAAAATAATAACCTGGACTTCCAATTTATATGAATATATTCCACTTGGTCTCAAATGCTTGGCAATAGGGGATGAGGCTAACATAATAAGAGTGCAGGTATCTTCTAACCCATAGGCAAAGTACTTTAGGCTGCTTGTTCAAGAATGTCTCATCTTGCTCACAAGTAAGTAGTGCACATATATTAAACAATTTTTATCACATACATCTTGCTATATTTTTGGTTTGCGAAGTACAATTTTATCACATAAAATAACAGTAAGCAACTGTACAAATCACACAGTCTATTTGATATCTGTATTATAATATATTGTATTCATACTGTGACATGTTCTCTATCACTGTACCATAAAGGATACAAAGAACGCAAATAAATCCCATTCCATTCTTACAGGAAATTATACCAACAGTGTACAAATGTTATATTGGAGCAAGACTAAAAAAAAACATTTACTGCTTCTAACCACTTACCACACACTGTGCTCACTTCCTACCTTTGGGACTTGTTTGGGTAGAAATGTATCATGATGAACAGACCCGGACGGCAATCGCCTTCTGGCAATAACATGAAGTAATGTATGGGGATTGAGATCAGATGCTCGACCAATTCGAAGATACAGTGATCCTGGATGGATAACAACGATTGTTTGTGCCTGAATTTGCTGCAAGGGGTACCGGCAAAAGAAACAAGAATTAAAAATTTGCCAACGCACTGTCTACAAGCATGTCACAACCTTTAGCCGCCTAAACGAATCGAACGACACGGTACTCTAACCTGGCCTTTCATTGCACCATAAAGAAACAATTCTCATCCTATTCCGAAAAGTTCTCTTTCCAAATACAAATATTTACTATGTATGCATCCTTCACTGTACCTCGGCACATGACTCTTGAAAGGTGGGCATGTTAGAAGCAAGGTTATGTTGTACTCGTAGGAAATGTCACGTGTGTGTGACAATGGGATCCATTACACTGCTTATGGCATTCATGCTAATATCGTTACAATCCAAAGCATTCAGAGATAACTCCAACTAATTAGCGTTTAGACGTAACTTTGTATCCCATAACACCACGCACGAAGAACGTCAGACATCTTCCTCCACTTTCGCGGTTCGTAGAAGGTGCTGCCACGGTGCTGCGACATCAGCGCCATCTGAAATAAATAAAAGCTGACCGAAACGAAAGCAGAGTAATGTAATGCAATTTATTTGCATTCCATAAATCCAGATTAGGATACAATCCTGTGGATATGGACATGGTCTCATACATACAATCTAACACAATATACACGGTGTTAGGAACATTTTAGCATTAAATAATAAAATACAATTCATAAAACATCTAAAATCAGTAACATACAGATCTCTAGTAAAAGTAATATGCTTTCAATTTTCTACCAGTTTTCACCAGATTATCTCTGATAATTAAAATATTCTTCACTATAATAAAAAGAGTTTGAAAGCAAAAACCTCTTTAAAGCACCCTGAAACAATTTTGTCCCATTAGCTAAACCTTTTATATTGTGAGTAAGGTTATTAAAAGTTTTAATTCCAGAGTAGTACACTCCCTTTTGGAACTTTGTTAAATTAGCTATAGGTGGATGTGAGTTGGCATTAAATCTCGAGTGGACACTATGGATCCGATAATTTGTGGAAAATAAATGTTTATTTTTTATCACAAATATTGATAGAGAAAAAATATACTGTGAATATAAGGGCAATATTTCCAATTTTTTAAACAATTCCCTACATGAGTCTCTAGCTCTCGAATTTGTAATAATTCTAATCACCCTCTTTTGAATTTTGAAAATTTTCTCACTATGTGGTTTCCCCCCAAAATTATTCCATAATTCATAATTGAATGTATGTATGCAAAGTAGACCATTCTTAGTTTCTTGTATCGTTCGGATTACAAAGCATGCTGTATTAAATTTGGACATCATCTGGTCTATATGAGCCTTCCACGACAGGGAAATCATCAATGATCAAGAAAAAGAATTTTGTATTTGTAGAACTTTTGATATAATTACCCTGGTACTAAGTTTCAAATCATAATCCTTACTATTTTTTGTATTAAATTGTAAATAATGTGTTTTGTTATAATTTAATACTAATTGGTTTATTTTGAACCAATTACGATTAAATTATAACAAAATACGTTATTTACAATATTTGGAGATATTAATAATTATTAGTATCTCCAAATATTTTATCTATTTGTGTTTCAAAATTTTCCATATTTGAACTGGTTACTATTATGCTAGTATCGTCAGTGTACAAAAGAATTTTTGTTCCAATTTTGGCAAATCATTTATATAAATAAGAAAGAAAATGGGTCCCAGAATTGATCCCTGTGGTACCCCTTGTTTTATTTTTTCCCAAGTGGATTAAATACTATTATTATGAGTTAAAATTACTTTTTGAGATCTTCCATTTAAATACAAATTTACTAAATTGTAAAATTTCCCTGATACTCCATAGACTTCAATTTCTCTAATAACACAACTTAATTAATACAGTCAAATGCCTTGTGGAGGTCACAAAATATTCCTCCCACCATCTGTTTACTGTTCATTCCTTCCAGTATTTCATTTAGTAATATATGAGAAGCATTTTCTGTTGAAACTTCACTTCGAAAGCCAAATTGGTGTTCATCCAGTATTGCACTATTGTTCAAGTGATCAAATAACCTTTTATTTATGACATTTTCAAAAATTTCAGAAAATGCAGGCAATGGGGAAATGGGTCTAAAGTTAGATGCAGAGAATTTATCTCCACTTTTATAAATTGGTTTAATTAATGGGAATTTCAATCTTTCCGGATAGTTACCTTGGGCCAGCATTTTGTTACATATATTGATTAATGGAGAAATTATAAAGGGTTTACTTATTTTTATGATTTTTTTGAAATCTCATCATACCCACTAGAATTCTTACTCTTCATGGAATCTATTATTTTGTTTATTTCTTTTGTGGAGGTATAAGGCCAACTTGTATCTTTAAATGGCTGATTAAAGTATTTAAATAACTGTTGTAATGGACTTGCATCTTCTTTTTTTTATTGATTCTTTTATTGCTAATATTCCCTGCTGTGTTTAAAAAATAATCATCGTGTTCATTTGCAATGCTTATTTGATTATGTACTGTATGATTATTAATTCTTAATGATTTAATGTTATTCTCATTAGTTAAGTTGCCTTTTTCTTTGTGTATGATATTCCATGTGGTTTTCATTTTATTTTTTGACTTAGTAATAACTTCTTTATAATATAATCTTTTCACTTCCTTTATAACTTTAGATAATATTTTACAA
>Ga0209628_10003561_pt1 | contig 10987 bp, 8 predicted proteins | sample TergutCu122P4_FD_187285 | JGI IMG/M metagenome (GOLD analysis project Ga0209628, IMG submission 187285) | Cubitermes ugandensis P4 segment gut microbial communities from Kakamega Forest, Kenya - Cu122 P4 (SPAdes) (version 2) | ecosystem: Host-associated > Arthropoda: Insects > Digestive system >...
ATGAACACTGAGTGTTCATTTGCAATACCTTTGCAAAGGACATGTCAAGGAAAAAGTCACTGAAAGTTGGCAAAAAAAGTCCCTAATTAACACTGCTAAGTACAAAAGAACAATGGTAAAATTTCAAACAGCTACACTGCTGCACAAATGAAATGAGATGTTTTAACCAGGGAATTGGATGATACTGGCTCTGAAAATGAAACACACTCCAGAAAACCTTTGCACCTGTTGGGTGTTCAAAGTGGGGTGTCAAATCCTCAGCTCTCACAGCAACAAAACATAATACTATGCCCATATAAAGTTACATACAATTCTTTCCCCTAGACAAGGAAGCAAGAAGTTGGTACTGAAGGTGGCTTCAAGAATCAGTAGTAAAAGGATTTCCTGGTTGGTCAAGAACTCATGCTTTTCTTTATAAAATGGGAATGTAAACAGCCAGAATAATGCATACTGGTGTTCTGAATTTTGCCATGTGGTTCATGGAGTTCCAGAGCATGACCTAAAAGTTACAGTGTCGAGGGTATGTGTATGCACAAAATCACAGTGCCTGTGTTCTTCAAAGAAACAGTAAATTCATACCACTACTGGTTAATTCTGACACCATTCTTCAAAGAATTAACACAAGAAGAAAAAATGTACTGTTATATCATGCACAGCAATGCCATGCAGCCCACACAGCAAATTTCTTACTGACTAGAAGAGGTATTCAGTGACCAGCTGACAATTGGCATATTCTGTCTTCTAAGACCTCCAGACTGAATCTGTGTAAGCAGTATTTGTGAAGGACACTAAAATATAGACCCCAAGAAAACAATTCACATTATTTAAATGAACTGATGGACCCAACTCAATGAAAAATTTCCACTGTTTCAAGAAACAGCTGATGTATGGTAACAAATATTTCATTACAATAATGTCAGTAAAAGCCACTTGCTCAAAAAGTGTGATAAAGAAGAACAAGAATACCAAAACAGCAACTCATGAGATGTAAGCAATATGTGAATGGGACATTGTTCCCATGGTATATCACTGCATCAAACATTACATTTTAACTATATCACCTTAATCTGTAATTCAAAACTCAAAAAATCTGATTTTGAGGTGTGTTATCCCTGTTGTGTTGTCAAAATAACAAGAACAACCTAAATGGTATATTTGTATATCGTCAAATACAACTGTATTCTTGGTAGTATGTTTACTAATACTAAAGCACAACTACATGTTTCAGCCATCAATGTTGGCCATCTTCAGGTTGTACATGAGGAACTTACCAATAAGCTATACCAACTTGTGTGGGGAGTTCACAGGTTGAGGGGTGGGGTGGGGTGGGTGCGAGATCTCTTTTGTGTCAGAGAAAGGGGTGTGGACTGGGGCTGTTTAGGGATCGTGTTAAAGTAACATCCATGTCTACTTACAGCTGTGTCTAGAAGTGGGTTACATATTGATATGTACAATGATATATTGGTAACTATATTATCTATGGACTAAGTCTAAAGTGCTATGGTATTGTATACACAGTATTTTACATATTTGGGTCTTATTGTTTACTATCTCTTCTGTAAGTCTCTAACTTATGCGCTGAATACTATGTACACTGTCCTTTATCTGCAATCCACTTGCTAAAAAGGAACTGAACAACTGTGTACAGTGCCCTTGAATGGGTGTCTGGATGCTGGCAACTCTAATGTAGGTGGGAGTGGTCACCGAGATCTTCTATATTGTCTAGGTAGGCGGGTAGGAGGCCTGCTGGGGGCAGGTCTCGACCTGTGAAGAATTATGTCTTCTATGTGGACGGCATTATTTATGCAGTGATGTAGTCCCTTTGAGATCGCCGATACCAGCAGAGGGTAAGAATAGCTGTATCCTCACAGCTCTTCTTACCCTCTGCTGGTATCGGCAATCTCAAAGGGACTACATCACCGCATAAATAATGCCGTCCACATAGAAGACATAATTCTTCACAGGTCGAGACCTGCCCCCAGCTGGCCTCCTACCTGCCTACCTAGACAATATAGAAGATCTCGGTGACACTCCCACCTACATTAGAGTTGCCAGCATCCAGACACCCATCCAAGGGCACTGTACACAGTTTGTTCAGTTCCTTTTTAGCAAGTGGATTGCAGATAAAGGACAGTGTACATAGTATTCAGCGCATAAGTTAGAGACTTACAGAAGAGATAGTAAACAATAAGACCCAAATATGTAAAATATTGTGTATACAATACCATAGCACTTTAGACTTAGTCCATAGATAATATAGTTACCAATATACCGTTGTACATATCAATATGTAACCCACTTCTAGACACAGCTGTAAGTAGACATGGATGTTACTTTAACACGATCCCTAAACAGCCCCAGTCCACGCCCCTTTCTCTGACACAAACGAGATCTCGCACCCACCCCACCCCACAACCTGCGAACTCCCCACACACATTGGTATAGATTATTGATAAGTTCCACATGTACAACCTGCAGATGGCCAACATTGATGGCCGAAACACGTAGTTGTGTTTGACGATATACATATATACCATTTAGATTGTTCTTGTTATTCAAAAAATCTGGTGTTTCCACAGCAGTGAAGATTCACATTTGGTGTAGCCTGGTAGGTGAGTATGAACTACAAAACCACACTATGAATCACACATACTACAAACCACTTATGGACTACAAAAAACTGCTTGCTCCACACTGTGTTTCTGTCAAACATTTCATCCATGCAACTTACTTTATACCCTTATTTTAATATATTTTATTATGAGTCATTTGGATCTGTATTAGTATGTGTATGCAAGTGATATCTAAGAACACATTAATAAAATACCAAGCAGACCCATGTTCCAACCTCCTTGTTGCTTTCTGTGTTATGTAGTTCACAAGGTTGGAGGGATGAAAAAAGCAGCATTCTCTCTTGGGTCACTGAACAAGCCAATAACGATATCTCTCTGGACTAGCCCCTCCCTTGTTATAAGAAGCCTGGTTTGATTTTTGGTGGTTCTGTGTTTGGTTTCCGAGAACGCTCGGTCTAATGCGTTATGGCAAAGGGGTGTCTGGAGGATACGAAAATAAGGGTAACATCACTCAGTGACCATGAATTCTGTACACGCTAGGAAGGAGTTTTATCTCATTTGTTTAAAGTCTGCATCTTTTAAATAATTCCAGAAATGTCTCTGAAACAATAATAATATTTTGTTTAAAAAATTACAGAAGTGAAGCTGGACATTGCAAATGACAGGCAATGGATAGTTTGTTTAAAACAATATACCTGTTTTCATGCCACTTTAGGCAGTTTAGTTCATAATGAGACAGTCTGTGAAATAATCTAATAACAATACAGAACCACAAATCTCTCCTTGACTAGGGAATGGTTCAAATTTTAAAAATAACATACACAATAATTATAATGACAATGGTAGAAATAATTATTATTATTATAGACTGGTGTAGAAGTAACTTGCACCTTACCTTGGACTGGTCGCAACCCCTATGCAGCCAATCACATCTGTCACAACCTTCCCTGTGCCTATCCGTGACAGATCAGGTTGTGATCGTGACAGACTAAGTTTTTCTGGTGTGATGTTGGAGTGTGGAATAATTTTATGTCTTTGCACCACTGTTAGAGGCGAAGATGAACCCATCCACTTTGGATACTCTGGTGGTGGTGGCAGACTGGACAGGTCATAGTCTAAAGGGAGGAGGGAGTCATGATCTAGTTTAACAGTCATTTCATTCCCACTGCTGCCACCTGGACCTAAACGAGAAAGTGATGACCGCTTCAATTGATCTGACAAGCATGGATTCTCATTTATGGAAGACTCGCCATCTTCAAGCAATGGAGCAGTTGAATCCCTTCCACTAGCCCCACTGGATGATGAAGGAACAACCTTGACTTCCTTAGCTAAATGCTTCAGCACCTATAATAAAATTATTCAGTAAACCATTAACAGACAAAGTTTGTAAATAAAAGTCTTAAAAAATTTGTGTAATGAGAAATGCCGGTGGAACAGATTATGTAACAAATATAATTCAGCTTTGAATAACTCATACACTGTCAAATTGAAGTTTGGTGGCTGATATGGGTTGCATTTATTATTAGGACAGATTACTTGAAGCTTAATAAAACAGTGACATGATACATCCACAGGGCACAGATATATCAGCAGATCTGAAGTCAGACAGCTGGACAGTGTTAGCAAAGATGACAAAGTTGAAAATTGCTAACTGAGAAAAGGCAACAGACAGAAACAGTAAGGAGGGACATGCTGACGTGGCAAAGACCAGACAGCGGTGCCCAGAAGAAACTGCCATGACTTAACACTTGCAGACTTTATACCTTCTTCCCTTTTATCACAAAGTTTGATTGTCTGAGTCAAACTGAAGGCACATCTGTTATGTGTTACTTCTAAAGCTCTGTGGAATGCACAAGATTACTAGTAAATACAAATAGTGAGTGATTAGTGATACAAAAGAATGTCCATGTCAACATACACTCCCCTATTGCCAACAATACAATAACAGGGATCAGAACACATTGTGGGATACAAAAACTAAATCTGAAACTGCAACTAAAGCCAATTCTCAATTCGATATTTCCCCTTTGCATGTACCATATTTCTGTAAAACTGTAGCTTTTAATTTGCATGAAAGTTTATTTCTCAGGGGACTAAAAATGATTGATTACAAACTATACAATTTACACAGCATCAAGTCATTGTGCTTCCAGATAAAGAAAGTCACACACTTCAAAAGACAATACATGAAACTATATGGGACTGAATTCATGACATTTAATTGCTAGTGGTTTTCACGGAAAGAATACAAAAATAATTGCATAATGACTAAAATTAACTCTTAATCTAAGTTCAACCAAGTGCCCGGTCAGAGGTAATGCCTCATCTGAGAATCAACTAATAACATGATGGTTGGATAGGCAAATGACATGTCTCAAGGGCAATGACAGATAGGAACACAGCATTTCCTCATAACAATCAGCCAAGAAAACTGAAGAACCTGGAGGAAAACCCACTTAACTACTACAAATTCAGTGCATACTGTTCTACATGAAACCCAGACCTGCCCAGAATAAATGCAGAATTTAATAACCTCATGCACAGAACTGCCACACCCTTGACTAATAACCTAAGAAATAACAGTCTTGTAAATATTCTTACAAATGGCTTAAAGATATTTTAAAATTATTGCAAGCCATGCTACTGTTTAGCATTCAAATTAGAAACTCCTTGCCTGTGATTGGTTGAGGTAGTCATCAGGAATGTCTGTAATTTCTCGAACACTGGGATCAAAATGTCGACCTGAGGTAGCTTCATAACCAGCACGAGCAGAAGGCTCCTTGCCTCCTCCCAAAGACGGAGAGGGAGAATGGGAACCCATCTTCTGACACTGAACAACAGCTTTTCCAGCGTCCACTGTATAATTTCCTGGATGTGGGTTCAAGTAACTTGGTGTACCCGTATCTTGAAGATCACGAATGCCTGATAACCTGCAAAATCAGTCATGTTTGGTGACCAGCATTCCGCAAATAATGCAAAGTGTCATCTTTCTGAATGCATGGAACACATTTCTTTCACTTGTTTTTGCTATGTGCTATCCCTTATCTCTGGCGTAGCTATAGACACGTGTTTCTTCCCCATAATTATCAATTCTGAATAGGATAAATTATGAATGCATGAAAACTCATTTGCATGAAGTTCCGTTACTGAACTGTAAACAGTAGGCTAAATTTGGGGGGGTGAAGGGGAATGACAGAGCACTTACGACACATATCAGTCACTCATACATGAATGACTTACAAGTTACATAGCATTGTACTGAGTGTGTGCATTACACATTATTTAAAATTTAATTCCTCTATCACAGAAAGTAGTTGGAATTTAAACCACATCATCACTAAACAGTTAATCATACTATTTCCTTATACCTGTATAAGTCCTTTACTGAAAAAGTTTGTAGTGTGGACAAAATTAAAAATTGGATTATAAATTCTGTTATTTCCCGAATGACCATTGCTCTTCCAAGCATCCCTTACTCACAACTCCATTCAACTATTGTATTTATCTAGTAATTTAAATTCAGAATACATTTTGAAATAAGTGTCAGTCAGACTACGTAATTTAGCATAAAATGCGATGCAAGGGTGATTAAGGAAGCAGGGTCAGGATCAGGAGGAGGTGGTGCAGGTTATTTGAAATTCCTGGAGTTTGCCTCTGGGGGCTGCACAAACCCACTAACACTAGTCAGAAAACATGCCAGTCACGTTGCTACCAAACAAAACTTACCCACTTTCCTGACAAATAAAACTATTTCATTACAATTTGTCATGACTTGATGAAAATGGGCTAGCATACCTGTTAAATTCTTTACAATGCCAGTCACAAAATTCTGAAACAGCTATGATTATTTACATAATACAAACCATCTACCTACAAAAAAACCTAAAAAACAGTACATTTCAGAATATGTATCTTGATCAAATTTACCCACTGATGATGACATGCATCTACAACAGCAGAGTGTTCCAGAACACTTATGTTATTTCTGGTTAAAAGTTTACTGGAGAAGATGGGGGGGACAGAGTGAGAGACATAAAAAATGGAGACACACAAAACAAGGTTCTGTGAGACTGCCTTCAACATTACATGAATGTTGAATTGCTCCAGTACCTGCCAGTCCAGGGTTCATCCCCTGCACCATGAATGATGAGTGTATTATATGAAGAGGAAGACACATCAAGACTGCTACGATTTGAACTAAGGTTTTCTTGGCCCTGGGGTTCCTGACGTGCTGTATGTCGAATCACGTAGCGCTCTTCATGACTGAGGTTCTCATTCGAAGTTGACACGTCCGTCTCACTGCCACTCAGACTCTGAGAGAATCCAGCACCTGGTTGGACACAGACATGACAACTTTCAATGTCTGGGTATGAATATTTCCATACTGTCTTTTCATAAACATGTAGTTGTTCAACCTGTAGCCCAGGACCCTACTTACAATTCCTGTGTTAGTTGACAGCAATAAAATTTGGACAAATTTAATGAAACATTCATAGCATTATAATAAAACATTTTAATTTGGATATGATAAATAATTTAAATAAGAAGGGACCTTCCCTAGCTAATTATGAAAAATAAAAAAACATACCAGTTTAAAAACTGTCCTGTCATGCCAAGCACTAGTATCATAAACTCAGGTTCATGTGCGTGGATGTGCACACGTGTTATTTGTATTACAAGAAAACCCTGAGAAGGTCCAGAATGTTAATGGTATTTTACAAATCAACATTGTTATAAAACAAAACACTGAAAAAACAGTAAAACCTTACACATTACTAACATATATTCATTTTCCTGACTAACAATATTCCACAACTTAAACTTATTTTCTTCTGCCTCACATGCCCGTGGCATACTGGCACTGCGTGCACAACAACAAATGTAGAACAAGTTACATCGTATGTTAAATCAACATAATCATTCACCAAAAGAGCAGAAATAATAATTTTCTACAAAGGTAAAGTTTACCCTCGAACAGGTCACAAAGGCTCCGAGGGGGAGCAGAGGTATAGCTCTACACTTTCTTTAACCTTGGCGTTAGATGGGGGTGGGTGGTCAACGCCATGCCGTGGTCGCTTTAACCCCAGGAAAGACCCAGTACCCATTGTACAGGAGGATGGGTGGGCCCCAGAGCCAGTCTGGATGGATGCAGAAAATCTCACCCCCATCAGGATTCAATCCCCAGACCATCCAGCCCATAGCGAGTCGCTATACCGACTGTCATCCCAGCCCACCTTAATTATCTACAGCTACATTAAATATGAATCATTACGTTTTTCTGAATCATATCCATACGTCATTACATAAACATGGTCACACTCAGACAGTTGCAGTAATAACCACACTTTTAAAGGCAGCAATGATTAGACAGTACAGACATTTGAAACAAGAAATTTGACTGCCATCTGACTGGCCACTAATCATTATTGGCCATGTGTTGGACTAGTGTAATGACACACTTCACCTGGCTGAGCATTGTACTTTCACAAGGCTAACATGGTTATCCCAAAGTTAAAATCTGGTGACCAACCCCACGGTACCAACAGGTTTAAAATCTATATTTTTGGCAGAGGTTAATGCCTAAGAAGTAAAAAGAAAGATATAATTTACTTGTCTTATTACCTTGTCCAGGAAGATGCTGTGTCCTTTGAGCACTATTGGTGAATGGGATAAATCGGCTTGATGGCTGCAGAGAGCTCATGTTCAAAACTGGCTTAAAATGAAGGAAATTTTAATGCAGGCACAAACCAGCTCTTCAGTACACCATGATGCTCAATGCAAGCAGCAAGAACTCTCAGTGACTATAGCTCTGTTCCAAAAATCTGTGGCTCCTATACTGTTATGTTAAAAACCATCTAGAAATAAAGGAAAATATATCTAATATCAATAACAGTTCTATATTAAGTGCATTAATATTAAGACTCCACTCCAGATACAAACTTTGTCATTATTTATAAAATAAAAATAGACTGGCTTAGATTGAACCTATATGCAATGGTAAATAAATGTTGGATGATTACTATTTATAAAACAAAAATAATTTGTTTTTTACTGGAAGCAGAACTGAACCAGTAAACAGGGGTTAATAAATGCTGGATCTGTTCAGTGGTCAGACATAAATTCTACTCCCCAAGACAATCCACAGTTACCCACATCATTATAATTGTACCACACCAGCTTTTACATAACAACAAGATGAACAAAATAACTCATCTTTACATTAATGCTTCTCATCTGGTGGGATACATACCACTGGTGGCAATTCACAGTCAGTCAGAGAGGTTGGACACTTGAGTTCTCAAAACAAGAAATTCTACTACTGATTAATGCAATATTAAAATGTATAAAATGGCAAAAATACATTTCTTAGAGAAGGGAGGCCTCATTTTTATTATAGTCGGAATAAAGTCTTTTGACAGAATGACTGGCAGGATACAAGATGAAAAGGTTCAGTATCAATGCCATATATCACACTTACATAACGTGTATACAAGATATCACTTGCCATTCAACATCTGTCAAGAATCAGAAACGGGAAAAAGGGATCGGGTTATAATACTAATGAAAAATTCTACAGATATTTCTGCTTTCTAGCCTAGATTTAACTAATCATGGGCGAACAATGCCGAGGTTTGTTGAGCCCTGCCTGTTAATTATTTCACATACTGGCATGCTTAAAGATGCAGTACATCGAAACTGAAAGGCAAGAAAGGAAGACTGCCATGTCATCCACTTAACTCCATCTAAGAGAAATGCTTATTAAAATTAGTGCAATATCCTTCTGCTTTTCTTACAATTTCCTTGGGGGCAAGAAAGCAGACTTCCATATAAAAAAAAAACAGAGCACCACTGGAAATACCTGGTCTGAGTGCACAAGTGTTACTGACAAGACTGCTCTGTGAAGATAACATTTACTAGCAGTATCAATACGTGCCTTCACTTAATCTCTTAAACTACTTTAGACATCTGCACACTTATGGCAGGTGTACAAATTTTTCCTTTAAAGCCAGAAATCCACATCATTACAGAAGTGATGATGTTTGCAAACACACACATTACCAACATACACTTTATGTTTGACACATTTCCAACACACACACCCACATTTTCCACCCTACACCTTTTAAAAGTTAAAAACAACTAAAAAGAGGAGCAGGAAAGTATGTAAGTAAATTTCCCGCACAAAAGATAACACTGTTGGGCACTGCATACACAAAAACAATGGTTTAAAAATGGTAGTAAAACAGCTGATAACAAGAACAGTAATTTCATCATTAATTTCCAATTGACTACATTCTTGAGAGTAAGCAACAAGGGAATTATGAACAATTTCAGCTACTGGCCTAACATCCAGCACTAAACTGCATGAGTGACTCACACATTTCTATAATCGCATGTGGTTAAAAGTTACTCTTCCACAGCGGACTGGAACACTTCGTAGGATGAGCAAATCCAACCAATTTGAAATTTAAATTTGAAATCCTCCTACTTAATCCTTACATAATCTACAGCCTAACTACCTGTGTAGGAAGCTGCTCACAGGTAATATTACTTTCCAAGTGCTCTCTGTATTAACAAAAGAAACTTCTGAATGCTTCAGCAGATATTAGTGGAAATTTATACAACAGCCCAATGCTAGGATATTAGAAGAAAATTAAAATGCTTAAGTTATCACCCATTTAGGCCCAGTCTTTAATTAAATAATAAAACAAATTTTAGAACAAATGCATTAAACATACATAAAATCTAAGAACATTTTAAACACAAGTTACAATTATTAATGTCAAATGAAGAAAATTTCTTCACATGATTAATCAATTGCCAAACGAACTCAAAACATGGCATTACCTTTCTACTGAGTTTCATAATTATCAGTTTACTTATTTACTCCATGGAGCAGAGTCCTTTTTGAGAAGCGAACTGGTTATCAGCTAGTCAAGAAATCCTCTACATTTTATGGAACCCGAATGTCCATTACAGCATTCACGAGTGACTGTGACCTGTCCCTATCCCGAGCCCCGCTGATCCAGTCCTTGCCCTCACATTCCATTCCCTGAAGATCCATCTTAATATTATCCTCCCATCTACGCCTGGGTCTTCCAAGTGGTCTCTTTCACTCAGGTTTCCCCACCAGAACTCCATATACACCTCTACACTCCCCCATACATAATACACGCCCCACCCACCTCATTCTTCTCGATTTGATGTCCGGTATAACATTAGGTGAGCTGGTCCCAGTGGTCACGTGGTTTAAGACGTAGATCTTCGGCCACTCGCCTGCTGAGATTGTGGGTTCGAATCCCACCGGGGGCATGGATGTTTGTCTGTTGTGAGTGTTGTGTACTGTCAGGTAGAGGTCTCTATGATGGATTGATCACTCATCCAGGGGAGTCCTACTGACTGTGGCGCGTCAT
>Ga0209628_10003563_pt1 | contig 10985 bp, 6 predicted proteins | sample TergutCu122P4_FD_187285 | JGI IMG/M metagenome (GOLD analysis project Ga0209628, IMG submission 187285) | Cubitermes ugandensis P4 segment gut microbial communities from Kakamega Forest, Kenya - Cu122 P4 (SPAdes) (version 2) | ecosystem: Host-associated > Arthropoda: Insects > Digestive system >...
GAAACAGAAATCCCGTCAATGACTATCAACGGATCGTTACGCTGTGTAAGAGAGTTTCTGCCTCTGATAGAGATAATTCTTAGTCGTGGGTTGTCAGGATCTACCGAAACCCTTACGCCCGGAACCGTACTGAGATAGTCGGCAATATGGGGGTATACCGTTTTTGCGATTGTTTCTTTTTTTACGGTTGCAGTTGAGTTCGTATTCGCCCAAAACTGATTACGAGGCTCTTCTTTTCGGGCAATTCTTCGCGCAGTAATCTCTACCTCGCTTAAATAAATCGACCATATATCTTCATCATACCTTGCACGTTGCTGTGCCTTCGTGATAAAAGTGTTTTTTTGAAGAGACAGGAAATGATCCGTCTCTGTGAAAGGAGCGTGAACCGGTTTGGGAAACGATTCACTATCCAAAACGAGTTCAACACGGTTGGCGCTTCGATTACTCAACGCTTGAATGAAGAAGGTTGTGCTGTCGGGATATTCTAAATCCTGAAACATGAATTTTCCGTCTAAATCCGTTAATGTCAGTCCATAATCCCCTTTTTGCGAAAAAATGGATACTTCGCTATTGATTACAGCGTTGGATCGACCCAACAAACCCGAACGGGTGACAGTGCCCGAAATTTTCATACTGGCTTGCGGGCTGAGTATCGGATATATAAGATTTCCTTTTACAACTTCCGGTATTTGATACCTCCTCCAGCCATGTGTAAGTATCAGGTAGTCTAAAGCATTTTTAGAAACCGGATTATCCTGTAAGTAATAAGCCGGATTTTCAATATATCCTTTCAATTCGGAGGAAAGCAGAAGGGTTGAGAGAATGGTCGTTGACGTATCAATCGCGCCGTCTGAATCGTCTGTTACGGAAACCGATAAACGACCTTCCGAAAGATTTTCGTAAATATCTGTAATTGACAAGGTTGCAACAACATTTTCGCGTTTGTTATAGGATGCTTTATCTGTATGCCATTCAACCTGTGCAATATCTTCCTTATTTTTATTGAAAACCAATCGTTCGCTGAGCGGATTCATCTGTTGGTCAAATAGTATGAAATGGATGATTCCTGAAGGTAAATCTTCTTCAAAAAGTTCAATCGAGTTGTTGGTTTTGTCCCAGATATTGAAACAGACAATCTTCCCTCGACAATGTGCAAAAAGATAGCAGAGAATATCAGGGCTGAGTGGATTCTTTATTACTCCGACTGATAGCGATTCGCTGTTCTGGCTGACAGTCAAGGAATAAGCGCGAGAATTGGATTGGGGCAGTTCGAATCGTTTTTCAAGACCGCCTCCGTTTCTGCATTGTAAAAAGTATCTTTTTCCGCGCTCCGGTGCGATATTGAAAACTCCCATACCGGAATACAGGGTTTGTACGGAGGTGATTTCGACGCCGGTTTCATCCACAATATTTCCTACAATTGCTTCCGTTGTGCCATCGCTCTTAAGCGCCTTCAATGCTACTTTACACGATACTCCTTCTACCAAATTGCCACCTTCGGGGAAAAATGAGACGTCGTAATCATTTTGGGCAAACGCAAGGTTTGCCCCTACATCCCTGTTTCCCCTGCTTTCCCCATTTCCCCCACTTCCTCCACTTCCCCCATTTCCTCCATTTCCCCCATTCCATTCGCTTTGGGACGTTAGGGTCTTGTCGGATGAAAGATTTCCTATCCGGATATTTTTTTTGAAGAAGTAGTCATCCCCCAAATTTTCCATGTACTTCGTGTAAGCGCGTAGCGTATAATTGCCTTCAAGATTGACGTCTGTAAGGGATAAATAGCCATGAAACAATTCATTTTCAGGACGAATCATTACGCTGCTAACAAGTGAATCATTGGGACTGATCAGTTCCACATACACATAACGGCTAAGCGTAGAATATTGATGTGTAGACGCATCGGCAATATAAGCATTAAACCAAATCGTTTCACCGGGAATATAAAAATCGCGGTCGGTGTGCAAGTGAATCTTTTCCTGTGGAAATTCAAATATTTGTCTGTCAAGATGTTGGGAAATGCTGTCCAAAACATGCTTCATTTCATTTTCAACTAAAGAAAATGCTTCTTCATCAGTCACGTAATCATTTGGCAGCCTTCTGTTTATAGCCATGATAGAATTGGATGTATTGACAGGTAGCACTTCTAACAAGTTGGCGTAGGTTCCGTCCGAAAAAATTTGAATTGATTCTCCATGTAGCAGGTCAATCATTAAACCGGGAATTCTCAATAACTCTTTAACTAACTTCGTGTTTAATTCTTTCAAATCATAATCTGTAACTGGCCGGCCATAACAAAACAGCATGACACGTTCTGTCGAAAAATGTAACGTTCTGCTGTTATTGTCTGATAAGTCCGATAAAAAATTTTCTGGATTTAAAACAGAAATTCGGAAAGGGTTATACATATCAGTATTTTTATGTAATGCGGCCAAGACAAATCCGCCGTCATTTAATGAATTATTATACAGTGACTTAAAAAATATGTTGGCAGAAATGCGATATACTTCTTTTCTCTTTTTTTCCCAGGTGTTTTTCTGTTGGATATTTTCAGGTTCGAGTTCGGTGAAAAATAATTGTTGCCTCACGTTGGTGATATCACTGTTGTAATCGTATGTAAAATTTTTCAGGATATATTGTATTTGATATCCAGTATCATAGTTAAAAATTTGCAAGGGTTCGCGACATGTTACGGTCAATTTTTTTGTATCGGAATTGTAGAAATAATAAACTGTTTCCGGATTTTTTACCCAAATTCTTCTGTTGGAGGGTTTCTCACCCAAAATGGTCTGCCAAAACAGATTGATATCCTTTTGCCGGGCGCGGACTTTTTGCACAACAGTTACTTCTTCCATTTCTTTGTCATGCAAAGCAAAATCAATGGTTATTGATGTGTTTCCCGGCTCAATATCCTTGAAAACAGATTGATACGCTACATGTGAGACCGTTAATTGATAACTGCCTTCTCCCGGTATTCTGAGTTTGTAGCGACCTTCCAAGTCAGTAGCAACCCCAATGGTTGTGTTGGAAATAAAAACTGTACTTCCCGGAATCGGTTCTTTATTTGCCGCATCAATAATCTGCCCGCTAACAGTGCGTTGACCAAACATCACCGTCGGGATAAGCAATAAAATGTAAAATATTCTTTTTGTGATCATATCAATATCTTTTGAAATGCAAAAATACGACTTTTTCAGTTTACGATGTCACACACCCCTAACTTTTTATTCTCTGGAAACTAATATATCTCAGGTTAGGTGTTCTGAAATCTCTTCGGGTTTATTGGATATTTTATCTGACTTTTCGTTCCAATTTTGTCATGAAGCAAAAGTAGGGTAAAAAATATGAATAAAAACTTGCTTTTGTCGCAAATGTTTACTACTTTTGCGACAAAAATCAACAAAAAAGATGAATAATACTGTTGAATATAAGATACATAGTAAGATGAAACAAAATAGACGTGGAAAAATATTTTTCACGAATGATTTTGTAGCATTAGGAAACTATAAGGCTTGCAATAAAGCCCTTGAACGCTTGGCAAAACAAGGGGAAATAATGCGCGTAAGCAGAGGGATTTATGCGATTCCTCAAAAAAACAAATTGCTGGGAACACTTACACCCTCGTTCGATAGCGTGGTTGCTGCCATTGTCAAAAGAGATAAGGCAAAAATTATCCCGACAGGATTGTTTGCAGAAAATATACTTGGTTTATCCACGCAAGTACCCATGAAAGCGGTTTTTTTGACTGATGGTACACCCCGAAAATTAATGATTGGCAAAACACTTTTGATTTTTAAAAAAACCACGCCAAAAAATTTGGCAACAAAAGGCAAAATCAGCGGATTGGTTATACAGGCATTGAAATCTATTCGGAAAGACAGGATAACCAATGATGAGATAAATAAAGTGATTGGCCTGCTTAAAAAAGAAAACCCGGAACATTTGGCAAATGATATAAAATTAGCGCCTATGTGGATAAAAGACATCATGCGTAAAGTTCAAACAGATAATCTGTAATTTATGAGTTGGATTGAATTACCTGATGAAAACAGGTTGAAAGTTTTAAATGAAATGAGGGCAAAGACAGGATTCCCATTGTTTGTCATTGAAAAAGATTGGTGGGTCGTTCAAACTTTGCGATTGATTAGCCGAATGGATATAGCACAACACACTGTTTTTAAAGGAGGTACATGTCTTGGTAAGGCTTGGAGATTAATCCGCAGGATGTCGGAGGATGTCGATGTAGCGATTAACCGCGAATTCTTCGGTTTTATTGGCGATATCAGTCGTACGCAAGTCGGAAAGTTGAAAAGCATTTCAAGTAAATACATTTCAAATGATTTTTTGCTTGCATTGCAAAAATCCTTTGATGATGCAGGAATAAAGGATGTCAGACTTTTGGTCGTTGATGAAAAAGGGCCCGATGACGACCCGGTGAAAATTGCAGTAACATATCCTGCTATTACGGAATATTCTACTTATGTACAGCCTCGTGTATTGTTAGAAATTGGCAGTCGCTCATTAATTGAGCCAGCTACTTTACGCTCATTCCGTTCGATGATTGGAGAAGCGTTTGCCGAATATTCCTTTGCAGATGACGATGTTTATATGCGCTGTGTCAATCCGGAACGAACCTTTCTTGAAAAACTGTTTTTACTGCACGAAGAACACCAACGACCCAAAGAAAAGATGCATATCAAAGGCAAAAGCCGTCATTTTTACGATATTTACCGGATTGGCCAAACGGAGTATGCAGACAGAGCAATAGCAGACAGGAATTTGTTTAAATACATTGTTTCTCATCGTGAACGGTTCAGTAAACTTGGTGGCGTGGATTACACATCTCATTTTCCACCGAATTTAAACCCGGTACCTCCGACAGAACTGATGCCCGAATGGGAACGGGATTATGCAGAGATGAAGGAACAGATGATTGCTGGGGAAAGTATTTCGTTTGACAAGTTGATGGAAGAAATTAGGCATTTAATTGACAAATTCAATATGGGGTGAAGCCATTATATTGAGCCAGCCTAAAAAGAGTAAGACCGTAAAAGGCAACCCTCTTACGATCTTACGATCTTACGGTCTTACGCGTCTTACGGTCTTCTTACTTCCCCGACTGCATGACACCCGAATCATCATCCGTATTGTTCAACCTTTTTTGTCCGGCTTTGAAGGCGCGGCCGAAAGAGAAGTTATAGGTGAGGTTGACCATTGCTAAGCGCGAACTTTCGCGGATATACATATTCTTCTTGAACGAAGCGTGTTGCGACCAGTTTTCGTATTCTACCTTGTAATTATCTACAAACGGATTTAATATACCGGCGCCTAACGAGAGGTTTTTGTTTTTGTAGCCAATCATCACATAATGCATGTTTTCACCTCCACTTAGGGTCTCGCCATAAAACGAGTTGTAGTTAGTTTGAAGGCCGAAATTGACCACAAGCTTCTTATACATACCCGATAAGTCCACGTTCACGTACGGATTGGTATAGGTGTGACGGTAATGATTTCCGTTGCTGATATAATGATTGACGCCACCCGTGACCGAAAGCATGACGATTTTTTTGATCGGGCCAACGCGCAAGGTCGCACGGCTTGCCAATCGCTGCCAGTTCTTTTGATTATCCCATGTCTGTACGATTTTGTCGCCGTCTAAATATTTCTCTTCCATGATTGTATTCGGGCGGTATTCGTATGTCCCCCAGATATTTCCGTAGAACATGCCTTTTTGCAATTCGTACGTCAACTCGGTGCTGTAATTCAGTGTAGGTTTCAAATTCGGATTGCCGCGTTGAATCTGCAACGAATCAATCGTTTGTTGCACAGCGCTCAAATTGGATAGGGCAGGGGATGCATTGTTGATATTGGCTTTCAGGCGGATAAACGAGTTGCCCGGCAATCCATATTGCAACACCATGCGCGGGTTGAATGTGTAGTTTTGATAGCCTTCGCTGCCTTCCTGTCCAAAGTACGAACGGGTCACACCGGCGCCAAGCGTATAGTCCAACTTCTTCACTTTCCCTTTGAATTCGCCATACAAAAATGTCTCAGCCTGATTCATTTGCGTGAAAAATGTCTTGCCGTTCCGGTATTCGTTGTCGGTAAACGATTGCGTGTGTTTCAAACCTGTGCTGAAACGGTTATTGCCCATTTTCTTTTCGTAGATGCCCTCGCCGATGACCGAATATTTCTTTCCGATTGTCAGGTTGTTGATATCAGTCAGGATGACATTATCACGGCTTTCCTGATATGTACGCGCATTGTCGGTATTGTTATACGTTCCCACCAGATTGAACACAAGCGTCTGATCTTTTTTCAGATTCTGCTGATAATAAAGGTCTAACGCCGGACGATCAAATTTGTTGGCCGACTTATCAATCATTCGAACCATATCCTCCGGATTTGCCATATTGTACAATGTGCCTTTGAAATCTGTATGCGACTGGTCGTTCGTGAAATACCGGAATGTGGCATTAAACATTTTGTTGGCTCCCTGATAACTGTATGCGGCGTTCACATTTTGATAGAGCATCTGCAAATGGCCGGGTTCGCCGATTTCTTTGCGTTCCAATTTTGTGCCATCGGCAAACGTAAATGTCTCTTCGTTGTCGCGCCACATCTGGTAAAAATTCCGGTGGCCGATGCCATAATTCATCGAAAACTCGGATTTTTTGTGATTGATCTTTCCGTTGATGTAATTGTTGCCCCATTCGGACGTAAAACTGTTGGCAAGGTTTACGCCTATATTTCCACCTGTTTCGGGACGGCGTACGATGTAATCGAGCACGATTTCGGCATTTCCGTAACGAAGCCCCGGGTTGTCGTGAAACTCGATGCGGATGATATCGGCTGGTTTCAAGGCGATTACATCGTGGAGTTCGACCTTTACGCCGTTGATGCGATACTGGATTTCGCCTCCGCCGAGAACAGAAACCTCATTTTGGATCGGCTTGACCTGTAACCTGGGCAGCATCAGTTGCTGCAACAAATCTACGCCGTTGGTCGAAGCGCTGACTTGCCGTTCCGACGGATAGATTAATTTCCGGTCGGTCTTGCTGATTGTAGCGGAAGCCGTCACCGTTACTTCGCCCAATGCTGTCGACGATTCTTCCAGCAGGATTTCCTTCAAATCGATGTTTTTGTTTTCGCCTGCTAACTCGACGCGCTGCGTTTCGTAGCCAATCAGCGAAATAATCAGGCGGTAATCACCGGCTGTGACATTTTTGAAAACAAAGTTACCGCGTTGGTCGGTGACTGTTCCCGTTACAAATACAGAGTCCGTTGTTTGCAAGACCACATTGGCAAATTCGATTGCTACGCGATCACTTGCCTGCAACACTCTTCCCTTAATCTCTATGTCCAAAGCAAAAATTCCCTGAACAACCATGCAATTTACTGCTACCAGCATTGCGACTCTTTTTAAAATTGACCTTCTCATGACTTATACATTTTTTAAAATTTGATAAATAATATTCTGCGACATTAGTGTACTACCATATTAATACGCTACAAAGGTAGGCGCTTTTTTTGAACCGCAAAATTTTTGTCAAGTATTTTGTAGTTAAATAAAGTTAAATAAAAGTTAAATAATGTTAAAACGTTGATAATCAATGGGTGATTTTGAAAAACCTCATTGATTTTCATAGGCGATTTTTGCGAAGATTTCGATGTTTTGGAGTGTATGTAGTATCTCAAATCCGCGGGTTGAAACCGGCGGTTAATAAAGTGTCGTCGCTGCGCGACTTGGAGTGTATGTAGTATCTCAAATCCGCAGGTTGAAACCGGCGGTTAATAAAGTGTCGTCGCTAAGCGACTTTTCTACGCGTACATTATATATATTATTCGAACACCAGCCGGAACAGGCTGTCGGGGGCAAATACTTCGTTGGCGGATTCGAGGATTTGTTGGGGGGTGACGCGGTCTATTTTTTGGAAGATTTCGGGCAAGGTTTCGTAGCGGTTATGGTGCAAGAAGGATTTTCCAAGGCCGAGGAAAAGGCCTTCGCGGTTTTCGTGTGATAGCACCATTTGCCCGAAAACCTGTTTTTTTGCTTTAGACAGTTGCAGGTCGGACAGTCGGTTTTTGCATAAGAGAGCAAGTTCCCTGTTCACCAATTGACTGACTAACTCTTTGTTTTTCGGGTCGGTACCATAATAAATCGAGCACAATCCCGTATCGGTATACGATGTGATATTAGATTCCACGTTGTAGACCAAACCGTGTTTTTCGCGCAGCGATACGTTCAGGCGGCTGTTCATGCCCGGCCCGCCGAGGATATTATTCAATAGGAACAACGGAATTCGCCGCTCATCGTGCATATCAGCCGCCTGTCCGCCTATCAGGACGTGGGTCTGGTGTGTTTTTTTCTTTTTGACAAGCAGTCGGGGTTGGGTGAGTTGAGGTTTTTCACGCGAAGAAGGATATGCTACATTGGGGATTTCCGAAAAATATTTGCCAGCAAGGCGGATTATGTCGTTGAATTTCACATCGCCCATCGAAAAAAAGACCATGTTGCCGGCAGTATAATGACGACGTATAAACGCTTGGCCGGTAGCGCTTTCGAACGTTTTCAACGATCGTTTATTTCCAAGGATATCATGCCCAAGCGGATGTCCGTCATAGAGCAAATTTTCAAATTCATCAAAAATCAGTTCGGACGGATTATCGCGGTACGACAGGATTTCGTCTAAAATCACATCGCGTTCCTTTTCGATTTCGGCTTCCGGAAATTGAGCGTTTGTGATCAGGTCGGTAATCAGTTCGACAGCCCGCTCAAAATCTTTCGTCATAAAGATTGAGTAGACAAATGTCTCTTCTTTCGATGTATAGGCATTGAGTTCGCCTCCGACATGTTCCATCCGGTTCAGGATATGCCGCGCTTTCCGTTTCCGTGTGCCCTTGAACAAAAGATGTTCGACAAAATGCGCATGGCCATGTTCGTTGGGTTTCTCATCGCGCGAGCCGGTGTTGATAGCAAACCCGCAATATGCAACTGGCGAAACGACAGGCAGATGAATCATCCGAAGCCCGTTCGAAAGCGTATGTGAAAAATACTGCATCGTCACTTTTAGCGTAAATAAAGGTGCAAAATTAGCATTTTTTTGTCTTTCTAACATTTTTTATGATATTTCGATGCAGCGTTTTTGTACTTTTGCTCGTCTATATAGATAGAATGAATTTTAAAATTGTTTTGATATGAAATTGTTTAAATGTGTGACATTAAGTCTATGGCTTGCAATCGCAGGATTTGTGCTAAATTCATGCATGAATGATGAAGGGTATTCGTTGGACAAAGCCTGGTATTCGATTGCGACAGTACGCGCAACTGGATATGGTTCATCATCTTACTGGTTGACATTGGATAGCGGGACGTCTTTATGGCCGGTTGCAACCGACGTGCCCGGTTTTAACTACAAAGACAAGCAGCGGGCATTTGTGGTTTATACGATTTTGTCGGATGCGTTCAACGGATACGACCATGCGATAAAAATATTGGATATTCAGAGTATCCTGACCAAACCGATTGTAGAAGATCTGGGTGAAGAAAACGACGCCACCTACGGAACCGACCCGGTCGAGATCAATGAAATGTGGATAGGCGACGGTTTCTTGAATATCAAATTTGAGTTTAACTATGGCGGCGACAAGGTTCATTTCATTAATTTAATGAAAAATGCCAGTGTGCGCACCCCGAATTATTTCGAATTTCGCCATAATGCCTACAACGATAGCGAACGTTACAGGCGAACAGGGATTGTCGCGTTCGATTTATCGTCGATCGACACACAGGGTGAAGAAATTGAACTAAAGATATCGGTGAATACGTTTAACGGCACAAAAGAATATACCGTCAAGTATAATTCGTCCAAGCGGATGCTTCTGAAGAATCCGAATATTTCGATAGATAATTATGTGGAAATCAAATAGTGCCTTGTCAATTGTCATTCTGAGTGTAGTGTAGCGAAATCGAAGAATCTTAGATCCTTCGACTGAGCTCAGGATGACAGAGGGGAGTCATTTAGAACATTTTATACAGGTTGCTTTTTGTTTGTAGTAGTTTTTTTGTGAAAAAAACCGAAGCGCGGATGATTCCGGCTTCGGTTTTTTCGAATAATAATAAAAACAAAAATTACGGCATTGCCGGAAGTTTCCAACCATCCCGATAGGTATGTTTGATAAGTTCGGCAGCGTATGCATTTGCATTGGTCGGTTCTGTCCATGTTTTGTCGAATGAAGGATCGCCGTTTTCAATCTTGAATCCGTCTTTGATGACTGTTTTGATTGTTTCGTCGGCTCCGATATTCGTAAACTTCATATTCTGGCCATCCCACTCCAATACCTTGTGCAGGTCTTTCAGGCGAACAGCCAACACACCCATCACAACCATTTCGTTGAACGGACCTGCTTCGCTGAAGTCTGATTTCGTTTTTACGCGGTTTGCAGCGCTTTCTTTACAGGCGCGTACCCAATCCATTTCGTGCGAAATTGTAACTGGTCCACGTGCTACTCTTCCTCCCATACCATCTCCCGTTTGTCTGGCTGGTTGTGCTGAGGCTGGGGCTGCAGGCAGGCGACGCAATGTTTGCGGTACATTGGGTACACGTCCGGACAGCAACCATGGGCCATTTGAATAACAGCCACAGAGCAATGTGTCTTTTGTGCCATGGAAAATGGTCAAGCCACCGCCCGAACCCATCAACTCTCTTCCCTGCGGGAATCCGGCCGGACGTTCGGGCATCATGCCACCGTCGTACCAGTGGATTTCGACTTCGGGCATCGCAACTTTCGGTAAATTCTCGCGAGCCGGATAAATCAGTTTCACATGTTGGGCGTGGGGAGCGCAGAAATCGAGTAACAAGGTCGACGAACCTTCCACTTTCGTAGGATACTGAAGTTTCATGGCTATAAAAGCACAATGCATGATATGGCAAGCCATGTCGCCGAGTGCGCCTGTTCCGTAAGGCCACCAGCCACGCCAGTTCCAT
>Ga0209628_10003564_pt1 | contig 10985 bp, 11 predicted proteins | sample TergutCu122P4_FD_187285 | JGI IMG/M metagenome (GOLD analysis project Ga0209628, IMG submission 187285) | Cubitermes ugandensis P4 segment gut microbial communities from Kakamega Forest, Kenya - Cu122 P4 (SPAdes) (version 2) | ecosystem: Host-associated > Arthropoda: Insects > Digestive system...
CTTCCCGTAAATCGTCCTTGGTTGTGAACGGCAAATATCGGATGTCCCCGAGGCTCTTGATGACGGGTGCGTTCTTCGCCGGTTGCCACCGTGAGCGATAAAACGGCGAGCGCTCCGCAGCATGGATCAATGCCTGCTGCAAACGGGTCAGCATATGGTCTTCCAACTCCTCCCGGGAGTATTTCCGCTGGCGCCGCATCATCTTCAAGCTGGTTTGCCGCAGGGCATGGCGTTCCAGTAGCAAAGCATCATTCATCGTTCGCTCCAATCCGATAAGTCAATTTGTACTTTGATGTGCGTACTGCGCTCACTGCCGTCAATAAATGCCTGAGCAGCGGCATGGGCCGGATAACGTCCTGTGATCAGGGGATGCAGAAGTTGACGGTGGGAGGAGAAGAAAGCCAGAACCTCGTCGAAAGCGCCGGTCCCGCCCATACTGCCCACGAGCCTTAGCGCCTTGATGGTGGCAAGGCGCAACACGACCGGTTCGGCCACAATGCCCAACATCGCGACCGTCCCGCCGGCGCGAACGATCGTCATGGCAGTCGATAAACCAGCGGCGCTGCCGGAAGTTTCAAACACTACGGGTGGTCCATCCTTATACAACCGTGCATAATCGTTTTCCGAACCAACCGAAATTGGAGCAGGGCTGACATCGTCGATTCCCGGGATCAATCGGGGGAGAAGTTCGCGCTTTTGCGGCGTATCCTCGAGCAAACACAACTGCCGCCAACCGAAATGCTCGCGCAACAGGAGATACACCCCGAGACCAATAGCGCCAGCCCCGACTATGACTGCTCCGCCCTTCGGTTCAATGCCCGCAACGCCCGCTCGACGAATGGCATGAAGAGCCACTGCAAATGGCTCAACCATCGCCAGCAAGTCCATACCCAAACAATAGCGGTCTCGGTATAAGTAGCGCTGATGCACCGTGACCAGCCGTTGCGACATGCCATTTTCAGTGATGCCAAACTTGCTGATGGCTTGGCAGAGATTCCGATCCACGGCGCAAGCGGGACACCGTCCGCACCACTTTGAACAATCTCCGGTAACCGCATCGCCGATACTGACGCGGCTCACTGCCTTTCCCACCGCTTCGACATGACCGGACCATTCATGGCCGAAACGGATCGGGTAGGCCGCAGGGCCCCCATATCTTCCGTGGAAGAGTCCATAATCGGAACCGCATAAGGAGATCCGTTCCACCCGAACGCACACTTCCTCCGGGGAAGGCTCGCCGAACGATTCGCCAGTGATTTCGGCAATCTCGCCGGGACCCTGTAGCGCCAGGGCGCGATTGACTTCAGTGGCCATCATGATTTCTATCCTGTAGCGCTTGCCGATAGAGCTGTTCAGTCTTACGTTCCAATCGCTTGACCTGTGTGACGCGTTCTTTCAGGGAAATTCGCGGTAGGCCCCACCATAGATACCAATGTGCATTTGCGGTGACCCGCCGCTCGATCTCATCCAGAAGTTCAGGGTTTTCGAGAATGCCTGGGGCCACGTAAAAGCGTGGTATCCCCAGCGTGGCGTTCTTGGGCAGGGTTCCATCGGTCAATGCGATTCGATGCAATTCAGAACCTTCACAAATCCGCATGCCGAGACTGATGTAGCCTTGATTACCGACCTGCGCCTCTGGCGGGATCAATTGCTCTAATAGGGTCAAGGTCTCATCGATGGTCTCTGGCGTGTCGCCAGGGGCGCCGACAAAGACGCAGTGGACAATCTCCAGGCCACGCGCGGCCACCAATTGGTGAGCATCCATGATGTGGCGGCGGCGGAAATTCTTACGTAAGGTCGCAAGAATCGCATCGGATCCGGAATCTGTGCCGAATTCGACATGGCGACATCCCGTCGCTGCCATCAAATCTCCCAGTTCCTCCGTTACCGCGCCCGGATTCAATTGACAGGACCAGGGCAAATCGATCTTTCGCCTTTGCATCTCCCGGCAAACATTCAGTGCATGCGGCAAAGGTAAGTTGAACACGCCATCGACGAATTCGAACCCGCTCCCGCCTGTCGCCGCAATCCGCTCGATTTCGTCGACCACGCGTTCCACAGGCTTCAGCGTGATGCTGCGGCCTTCAACTCTAAAATTTCCGCAGAAGATGCAATCCAGAACACAGCCTTTTTTTGTTTGTACCGGCTCCACGCAGTGCTGATCGCCACCGTGTGTTTGGAAACCATAGGAGAAATAGCGGGAATCGTAATCGTGGCGATCCACAGGCGCTATGTCGTCATACTCGACTGCCACATCGATGCTCTCCTCCTCCAAGGCGCCATCACCAGTCCAGCGAAGCAGCCCCGGTATAGACACGGGAGAGTTGCCAGCGGCCAATTGTTCGAGGAGATGCGGGAAACTGCGTTCGCCAAAGCCCGCGATACCATAGTCGGCACGGGTATATGCCATGATTTCCCGAGGCAACTGGCTGAAACCTGCCCCGCCCAACACGATGGGAACTGGGTGCGGCAAGTCGCGACACCATGTCACAACCTGTCTCACAAAAGGCAAGTAATAGGTCGGTTCAAGAAAATTCTGTGAGTCCACGTTACGCACAGAAATTCCGATGACATCTGGCGTCGTGGCGGTCACATGTTGTCGGATCAACAACTGATCTTCGGTTTCAAAGCAAAGATCGAGGCAATCGACGTGATGCCCGGCCTGTCGAGCTTGTGCTGCCACAATCGCCATGCCGACGGGCAGGACTGGTCGATAGGATTTTTGCTTATTGACCGAGATGAGGAGCACGCGCATTACTGCTTTCTCCGACTGGTTGCGCCGTCGTACTGAATGCTTCGACAAAGGCGTTGATGCTGGCCTTGTCAATGTGATGATGAATAACCAAACGGATGGCGCGGTTGCGTTTGGAGAGCGAAACGATCCATCCCAAGTCCTGCAAGTCGGCAAGGGTTTTTTCTGGATTGGCGCAGGGAATAGCGACAATGCTCAGTTGAGGGGCAATCAACAGCGGCCAGCCGCGTTGCTCGAGGCGGGAGACGAGATAGTCCCGCTTGTGGAACAATTCCCGCGTCAACGCTGCAAACCCGTCCCGTCCCAACTGGCGGATGACGGCTGCCACGGCAGCGGCGGCGGCGCCGGTACGCGTGCCGGAGAAGGTTGTGTGCGCGGGAGCGCCCACATAATGCGAGGGAAAATTCAGAGAACCCCGCTCCTCGTGCGAACGAAAGAGAATGCATCCTGCCGGAATGGGAGCCAACCCGTACTTGTGGGGATCTACGGTCATGGAATCCACATGTGGCAGTGTGAAATCAAATGCCGACAGGAAATGACCCAGATGGCGAGCGAAGGGAATGATAAAACCGCCGGTAGCAGCATCCACATGACAATGAATGCCGTGCTGTGCCGCAAGTTGCGAAATGGACTCGATATCGTCGATGGCGCCTAATTCGCTCGTACCTGCGGTGGCTACGACGGCGATGGTGCGCTTATTGATTTTGGACGCCAGATCGGCCACGTCGGCGCGATAATGCTCATCCAGCCCGCTTCGGACCATTTCAACGCCCAGAACCGCCGCCACCTTGTCGAAAGAATAATGAACCGACACGGGGGCCACGATTTGCAGGCGTTGCTTTTGCACCCCATACCGAGTCTTGTGACGTGCACAAGCCGCCAGCATTGCCAACAGGTTAGCCTCGGTACCGCCGCTCACGAGATTCCCGCTGACCATCGGTGCGCCCAGTAGACTGCCGATCCAGAGTATCACGACCTGCTCCAGCGCTGCGCTACCAGGAAAGATGCGCGGATCCGCCAAATTGCTTGCGATGGCTCTGACAAATGCGGTAACGCCGGTTGCCAACGGCTGCGAGCAGATCGAATTGAAGATTCGCCCACCGTTGTAGCAATAGTCGCTGGCAAGATAACGGTCTACTTCCTCCAACGCCACCGCCGGATCACAGCCCCGGGGAGGAAAACTGAGCGGACGAATACTGTTGCCGTTCATGGAGTCTACGCACTCCCGAACAGGCTGACGGCATTGTCGTAGGCAATGCGTTTCAATGTGTCGCGGGGAAGTCCGGCCATCCGGAGGGCCAGCAGCGTACGAGCAATCCCCATGGGATCGCCGACACCGAAGTGCAGGGCGCTGTTGATCAACAAGCGTGTGTCGCCGTACTGGGCGACAGCCTGCTGTACCTCCTTGGGACCCGCCTTGCGGTGGAGCGCAAAGGGTAAATCATGGCGTGGCGCGACTGGAATGCCATACCCGCCGAGATCAAGGCTCCACACCACCGGTAGTTGCTCGACATGGACATCCATCAGCGCCAATCGGCTACTTTCGAAGGCTTCCGCCTCGATCGCGTCGGCAATGATCTGAGCAGTCCGCTCCAGCGCTTCTCTACCGTGACGCCACGGCGCCTCGACAATCACCGGCAAGCGATGACGCTTGGCAAGCTTTAGCTGAGCATGGAACAACGCAACTTCATCGGCGACGAAGTCCTTGAACCCCAATTCGCCGATAGCCACCACTTGTTCCTGGTGCAACAATGCCCCCATCGCGTCTACCGCTTCGTCAACGCACGTCCAATCGGCCACATCCCCTGTGTTGATACCCAAGGCAAAGCTCGCCTTGATCCCGAAAGCTGCTGCTCGTTGGCGCTCGAATCCGAGGAGACGTTCGAAATATCGGAGATAGTCGCTGGCGGTCCGGCGACGCTCTCCTGTAAAGGTGCATGGGATCAACAAGCGCTCCACCCCTGTCAGCGCCATCAACTCGTAGTCATTGGCACTCCGGGAATCCATGTGCACATGGGAATCGAAGATCGGGAAATCCATTACGCCGTTGCTTTTGTTGAACACTGCTGCATGCGTCCGTTGAGAAAGGCGCGACTGCGTTGCAAAGCGCCTTGCCAGTCTTGCGTTTTGTTGTACAGCTCGACACTCAGGTAGCCTGCGTAGCCGCCTTCCGACAAGGCATGGAACACAGCGTCAAAGGGGATGTCGCCTTCACCGGGGATTTCATGGCAATGAACGCGATTCCGGATGTCCTCGATATGCGCATGGCGGGCATAAGGGGCTGCGCGTTTGATGGCGTCGAGAAAATCGTCTTCGGAACAATACACATGTCCGATATCCAGATTCATCACCAGACGCGGATCGTTTACTTCCTCGATCAACGCGATTGCATCGCGTGTCGTACCGATCAAAAAATTCGGCTCCGGCTCGATGGCCAATAGGGGAGCATTGGTTTCCCCGGCAAGACAGTCACGGATTCCCAGTACCAAGCGCTCCCACGCGAGCGCTCGATCTTCGCCAGGTCGAAGGATGCCGCTGGAAAAGTTGACGATGGCAATCCCCAACTCGCGAGCGATCCCCAAGGCCTGACGGATGAGGGCAATACGGCGCTGTCGCCCAGCAGCGTCCGGTGCAATCAACGATGGCTCGAAGCGTTCTGGTCCGAGAAGATCGTCGGCGCCGGTGGCCAGACACACAGCCGGAAGATGATGGCGATCCAGCGTTCTTCGAATCGTCTCCAACTGCACAGGGGTCACCGTGTCCGGATGAATGTGATCAGCATGCAACGCCAGTTCTATTCCTTCATACCCTGCGGCTGCCACGACCTCAATGGCCTCGAAGACGCCCAGGTTGCGCAAGCCGTTGATGTTGTAGCTGAGTGGATACATGATGTACTTACTCCGCTTATCTGTTACTTGATGGCAGTCGCATGGACATGAAAGTCCGCCCAGGTGGCTAGTTCGATGTGGTGGAACCCCGCCTCGCCGAGCAGGCGTTCGACATCGCTCAACGAAAACCGCAGGTGCACTTCATCACTGCCTGCAGCATCATCCTGTGCGCGATACCAGCCCTCGATTTCCTGGAGGCGTACTGGATCCTCGATCCGCCTGTAGTCGGCCAACACCACGGGGTGGTTCGGCTTCAATACCCGCCGCATTTCACACAGCGCCGCTAAGGCCTCATCGCCCGTTTCGTGCAACATATAGGCGCAGAACACCGCATCGAAGTAGTTGTCTGGCAAACCCGTCGCTTGGGCTGGCGCAACCACAGGAATCACAGCGCCCTTGACAGCGGCCCGCCTGGCCTTGAGAGTCAGCGCCTCGAGCAGTTGAGGCGCGAGGTCCAAACAGTAGGTTTCGCCCTTATCACCGACGGCATCAGCCAACAATATGGACAGATACCCTGTGCCCGCTCCGACATCCAAAACCCGCGCGCCGGGTTGAACGCCTCCACGACGCACGAGGTCGACGTTTTCGCCGATTGCCCAGCGTAACGGGCCATCCAGTCGATAAATCGTTTCGTGCAACTGTCCAGGCGGCAACCGCACTTCCGTCACAGGCGTCTTCATTGCAGCACCTGGGATGTTTCGCGATGGGGGAAAGTGTCAATCACCGCCTTGACAAGATGGCTTGGCACATGTGTCAGATAGTTCCCATCGCCTTTGCAAACACTGCCCAAGCCGTCGAGCAGGACGTATTTCACTTCACCGCCGGTGCGCTTGTTGTCTGAGGCCATTACCTGCATCAACATGGCGCTATCGACGTTGGCATCGAGCCGTAAATCCACACCTAGTCGTTGCCCCAGTAAGTGGTAGTGACGGCGACGCAGCCCGTCATCGATCAGGCCCATGGAAAAAGACAATTCGGCGGCCATGCACATACCTACAGCCACCGCCTCGCCATGGGCAATCCTGCCTCCGCCGATTGACTCGATTGCATGCCCGAAAGTGTGGCCGTATTCCAGGACCATGCCATACCCTTTCTCACTGGGGTCCTGTCGCAGAATTTGGAGCTTGGAATCGATGATCCGGTGCACGAGATCGTGGTACCCCTCTGGATCGAACGTCAAGGCAGGATCCAGGCGGGCATCCAGGTAATCCAGGAAAGCGGGGTCGCATATCAACCCATTCTTGACAGCCTCGACGAGACCGCTGCGCACGTACGGCATTTGCTCGGTATGCAACAACTGGGTATCGGACCAGATGAACAATGGCGCGTAATAGACGCCGAAATGGTTTTTCCCATATTGTCCGTTGACCGCCTGCTTGTTGCTCAACGTGCTGTCGGTCTGTCCCATTAGCGTCGTCGGCATTTCAACAAAACCGATCCCGCGATAGATCATTGCTGCGGCCAACCCCACGATATTACCGATGACGCCCCCGCCGAATGCCACCAAGACTGAGCGTCTCGACACGCCACGCCGCACCAACTCCTCGCATAGATACGACAGACCGTCGAAATTCTTGTTGTACTCGTTGTCTTGGATCGTAAGCCGGTCGTGTCGTATCCCGTGGGATTCAAGCGCCGTCGCCAGGCGATCGCCATACAGCTGGTCCACCGCTGCGCCGGAAATCACGAAAACGCGATCAACCACGTAGCTGGCCAAAACCTTGGGAAATTCATCCATGACATCGTACCCAAGGTAATAGGGTGATTTGATCTCCAGTGCTGTATCGAACCGAATTGGCGCTGCCCAAGTTTCGGTTTCCAACAGGGTAGCGTTCGTCATCCTCTCCATCACTCACCTTTCCTTCAGTAGTAAATCAGACACCCAATATCGCCTTGTACCCATTCAAATCGAAGGCGCCATCGCCACTCAGGCAGGAGACGATGACTTCAGATCGGCGACTACGTTTTGCCTCCAGGGCGGCATCGATGACTGCCTGCACGGCATGGCAGCTTTCGGGAGCCGGCAGAATGCGTTCCGTTTCAACCATCAATCGTCCGGCCTGCAAGGCTTCTACCTGGCTATAGGCATACGCCTCAAGCAATTGGCGGCGGCGCAGGACGCCGATCACCGCAGAACCGCTATGCTGACGCAAACCGCCGACATGAGAGGCAGGCGGCATGTAATCCATGCCAAGTGTGTAGGACAGAGTTAACGGCGTCAGCCCTGCCGGATCTGAATGGTCGTAGCGGTATTCGCCGCAGGTCAGCCTTGGAGCTGCGTCTGATTCGGCAGCGATCAACCGCAGATCGTCACCACGCGCGTATTTCTCGGGGAGGAATGGGCCCATCAGTCCGCCGAGATTGCTGCCGCCGCCAGCACAGGCGATCAATCGAGTCGGCGTCTCATCCAGCGCCGCCAATTGCGCCTTCGTTTCCAGGCCGATCACAGTTTGATGCAGGAGCACATGAGGAAGATTACTGCCTGATACATAACGATAATCAGGATGCGCCATCGCATACTCGATCGCATCTCCGATCGCCGTACCCAGGGAACCGGGACTGGCTGGATCGTTTGCCAGCACAGTTTGTCCCGAAAGGGTCAATGTGCTAGGCGAAGGATGGATGGTTGCGCCCAACATCTGCGCGAGCGCTGATCGGTAACCCTTCTGCTCCTGGGATACTTTGACCCAAAAAACAACACTCTTTAAACCGTATATGCTACATGCGTATGCCAGCGCATGCCCCCATTGACCGGCGCCGGTTTCGGTAATCAACCCCGTCACTCCTTCCTGGGAGGCATAATATGCTTGGGCAATCGCCGAATTCAGCTTGAAACTACCGGTTGGCAATCTATCCTCACGCTTGAAGTACAAGCGTGCTGGCGTACCCAGGTACTTCTCCAGGCCCCGCGCCCGATAGAGGGGCGTTGGACGACCGATCGCCTGATACTGTGTCAACACCGGTTTGGGAATGGGCACCCACGGCCCTGCCGCATTATCGTGGTCCTCCGTCATCTTGAGGCGGATGCGCTGCATCGTCTCGATCCGGGACGCTTTCCCGTCCTCGGGATCGCGTACCTCCGGCAAGGGCTCAGGCAGGTGATGCAAGATATTGAACCACTGCGTTGGCGCCGCAATCATTGCAGGAGCAGACAGTTCGAATGTTTCACTCACTTTCATCATTTCCTCTCTCGCATTGGGACTGCTTATGTCCCCCACCTTGCCAAGGATGCGATCCGCTTTGTTTACATGGTTTGAACCATAAAATTCAGTTAATGCGGATGCAATGACATCGAGAGTCGAAAAGAAACGGCGATCGTCGTTGAAATTATCTTTAACCTATTGAAATTAATTAATATTTAATATGCTGACCAGTGCTTGCACTGGTAACTGGCTTTCATCAAATTGGGCAATATTCCTACAGACTCCACGGCGTTTGGCGATCCGCTTATCACGGACCCTGGGAACCCGTACCTCGATGCGGTCAACAGGGGTGAGCAACTCACGGGCGGGCAGGTGCCCGTTGAGGCAGGTTCTCGATGATTTCGGCGATTTCACCACGCGGCGAGGCGGTCTTTCAGATTGTCGAAGGCAGTATCAATGTCGGCGGGCGTTTCCGGGAGTTTCCCGTGACCCTCATTGGCAAATCTGTTCGATCAGACCATGGCTCATGGCAATATGAACAAGATGCACCGGTGAGGAGGCGCTGAGTTTTTTGTAAATCCGGCTGCGATATGTGTTGATCGTTTTCGGGCTGAGCCGTATGGTTTCCGCAATTTCCTGGGCGCTGCGCCCATGGGCGAGCATCAGCATGATTTGCATTTCGCGCGGGCTCAATTTGTCGGCAAGCCGCTGCTGTCCTTGGGTCAGCATCGATAATGCAATGCCTCGGCTCACGATCTCTTCAATGTAATATTCCCCATTGTGAATGGCGCGTACTGCTGCAACAAGTTCATCCAGGCTACAGTTGCGGGTCAGAAACCCATTGGCGCCATAGCGTGGCAAGTGGGACGGAAACATTTGTTCCGCGCCAGGAATCATCAATATGACTTTGATATTAGGGTGACGATAACGAATTTTGCGGGTAGCCTCCAAGCCGCCAATCCCTGGCATGTTGACATCCATCAAAACGACATGTGGCTGAAGCGCAGGCAGCATCTGAAGCGCTGCATCGGCATTGTCGCTTTCGCCCACAACGCGCACGCCGATCACGTCTTTCAATAGCCGTATGATTCCAAGCCTAAACAATTTCTCGTCATCCACCACCAGTACTTTTATCATGATGACCCTCCTTCATGATGATCAAACGCGGCTATTGCTTCGGTGCAACCATGGCGTTAGCGCGCGCGGTAGCTGCCGAGTCCCATGTTCCTGCGACGTGGAACAGCCAAAGCGCTGGATTTTATTGGATTTAAAAATTTCATTGAACATAAAAATATTTATAACATAATGATTTTTAATATAAAAATATTATGTTTCGGAATTCAAAAATTTACCTTGAGCGGACACCGTTTCCGCCGGATATAAACCTGAATCCGTGTGCCTTCGCCCCAAAACAACTCCTATCTCATTGATTTTGTGTAAATAATAATGTTTATTTATTCTTCATTCAACGAAACATGGCGTATTTTCAACCCAGATTTCCCATTTACCCAGAGGCATCAGCCTCAACCGGAGGAGAAGTGATGTTCGAACTTGGCCGATTCGATGCGCGAGTTCTTTGCCCAGTTCCAAGCCAAACCGGACAGCACGCCCCATACGATGAGCGAAACCGTGGAGAAGGATCATGGGCGAATCGAGACGCGGCGCTGCTATGCCTTCAATCAACTGAACTGTCTGCATAAACCAGAGCAGTGGCCCGATCTGAACTCTTTCGCGGTGATCGAATCACAGCGCCAGATCAAGGGCAAGACCACGCTTGAGTATCGCTACTACCTTTCGAGTCTCGCCCCCGATGCGGATCGCCTCTTGCGGGCGATCCGCGCGCACTGGAGTGTCGAAAACCGCCTGCACTGGTGCATGGATGTTGTCTTTGCCGATGATCAGATGCGCGCCCGTACCGGCCATGCCGCCCACAATCTTGCCGTGCTCAAGCACATTACACTGAACCTCATCCGCCTTGACCCCGTTCCACGAAAGGGAGGTATCAAGGCTCGACGCCTCATCGCCGCCACTTCCGATTCATACCGCGCTCAATTGCTTGGGTTGACATGAATTTCATGCGATTGCCCTGCGGTATCTACGTTTGCTCACTGTACTCGGGAATTATGTACTATTCTGGCGGCGTCCCAAAAAACGGAGTGCTCAACATGACCACCGTGCAAATCCACCTGCCCGACGCGCTGG
>Ga0209628_10003565_pt1 | contig 10984 bp, 9 predicted proteins | sample TergutCu122P4_FD_187285 | JGI IMG/M metagenome (GOLD analysis project Ga0209628, IMG submission 187285) | Cubitermes ugandensis P4 segment gut microbial communities from Kakamega Forest, Kenya - Cu122 P4 (SPAdes) (version 2) | ecosystem: Host-associated > Arthropoda: Insects > Digestive system >...
GCAGGTCAATGGACTTCTTTCTGTACATATTGCCACTGCGACAATAATGTACCTGTCGGTATAACCGCGAAGTCTGTGTGCATTTGGTATTGCTGTGTTCTACAGGCAGTGCTTATGGTATTACTGCATTAACAAATGTGGACAATAGTGTGTGCGTCTGATTTAAGTCTGAAGAGTACGGGAGAGGGTGGGGGGCGGGTGAGAAATATTCCACCGGGCGTCATACTTGCTCCATACGCATGCCTTATTTTGTCACCGCGCGTACATATCACGCCGGACAAAACGGCTTCCTGTGCTTACTACCGACGACGAGACAGTAAGACTGAGGACATTTGAGTAGGCCTGCTACATGCCTAGATAACCTCGGCTAATATAACACACACAGACATGGGCGCTTTAAGGATTTACTGCGCCAGAAGCATGCAATGTTTACTCCGTTTCCTGCCTTGCTACCAATCCTATTATTAAATAGATATGGTTTATTCCAAGCTGGTCTCTCTCGCTCTCTCTCTTTCGCATCGAGGCATTACCGGAACATGTCTTTGCATGGATAACACTTCTCAGCCGCTGTCCCCCCGACTGCCTGTGGGATTACAAACACCACCGCGTGCTGGGGCTTGCTTGCCTCGCCTTCGTCGAGTTTACTTGAAAACAGAATGATGCTTCCTGATAAAGAGGCTTACCAAGTCCACAGGCCTATGTGGATCAATACATCGCAACATATGCTGATGTAGTTTATGCCGTTCTTCGTTACTGCTCTTAGTGCCACCAGATCTGAAAATGACTTACGCTTTCCGCGACAGTTGGAATGACTGTAACAATCATATGCGGACCCACGAGAAAACGAGCAAAGCTGCGGGGGCGTAGCTAGGAGGGGGGGGGGGGGGGGGAGGGTGCGGCCGCGCACCACCCTGGGCGGCAGAGTCGGAGAGGCAGCAAAGTCAGCATCCAAATGAATGCCAGGAATGGAAAATTATTTTCTGCTGTCAAACATTTTTAAATTATTCAAACAGGAAATTCAATAAATGTGATATTTTTAAATATCATAATTTATGTTAGGGATGGCCATTGCGAATATTCGCCCCTGGCGCCAAAAAACCTAGCTACGCCACCGCAAAGCTGTATAAGATGCTGGCCTTTTCAGTCTCACAATGACAAATGTGGAAGAGTGTTGTGGTTCAATGTATTGAATCCCACAGTGTTCTAAAATCCAAATATAAAGTGGATGAGATGGGACATCATATATAAAAAATAAATGGACCAAAAAGGGTGCTACCAGAAACCTAAGGTTTAAAAATTAGTCACAGTATTACTTAAAAATGTAAAAATAATAACAGTCTTTAATTACAATATCTTGTCTTAAACACAATACCAGTCATAGGACTAATGGTGTCTCTTACAGTAATCAGATTAATGTGTTACCAGATTAGTGACATCCTTTGCTGTATCTGACTTGCTGAAGTTTTATTTACAATCAAACCAAAATGTTTTTTAACAAGCTAAGTCTAACAAAGGATCACAGTGTTAGAAGTAATGACTCACAAATCATAAACAGTACCTGAAAAATCACACAAGAACAATGCGCATGGGGCACATTTCGTGACATCAGTATGGCTGCAAGATAAAATGCAACTTCTTCCATACAAACAAGCAGAAAGACCCATGGATGTCCAACCAGTTATAACAGACTTAATCTATCAAAGAAATCAAATGGCATGTGACAGGATATAATTACATTCATAATGAGGATGCAACACGTACCCTATGGTGGTTTGTTTCCTAAAAGTATGATCAGTTTTATACACTCATGAAACCAATACCTGTCATTGCTGTTACTGTTGCAGTGATACATATTAACTGCATATTATGACAACAGGATGTTAAAATACACAAATTTGCAGATGTATACAAACATAATACATTCACTCATATTTATTTCAAAATCATGGTATCAAATATATGTATATGCATATAAGATGAAGCAAATTCACATACAAGCTTCCTATAGTATGTTTCCTGGTTAAAAATTAAAGTTGAAAATGTTATACTATGCACATCACCATCATATGCTGTAACATACTTCTCAGCCACCATCCTGTTGATAAAGTGCACTCAAGACTCACAGTGCACAGCAGGGCCCAGTTGTGTTGAAATGATCACAGAATACACACCCTACGAATACTGCGACATGCTCCTAACCCTCTGTGCCTGTATGAGTGAAGCTGCTACTAACACATGGAAATGCAAGTTACATTATCCTGGTTGATGACATCCAAGAGGCAACCGCAGCAGCGTCTCGAGACGCAAACTGCAACACCTACGGCATTTATGCATGTAGGTCACCCATGGAAAGTACAACACCAGCCAATGTTTATGCCATAATTGCAGCTGTGGAGTTCATTTTGATATTACAAAAGAATTGGGGTCATCCAAATCAAGGGTCCTCTTAGTACTTCTTGACAATCATTTTGATCCATACCACCACTCATGCAATGAATATCTGTTTCCAGATAACTGTCCTTCATACCAATTCCACATGTAAATTACTGGCACTAACGGTTTGATCAGTTGATACTTGATGCCATTTGATGGTGATGAGTATCTTAAAACCTGAACATTGCAGAACATGTGTAACATTTTTGACCTAATTTTTCTTACTGAGGAACAACACTATGGATAGCTTTTGCCCAAATGGCATCCTGTATACACATATGCATTTGTTCACACACACAGTATAAATTTCACATGTCTAGAAACAATAATTTCTTACTTACCATTAGGAATGAAAGTGCCATATCATTTAGTGTCTACATAAAGAAAAGACTATCCTGAAAAAAATCTGTGAACTTTGCCAATAATAAGATTTGAGGCTATCACAGTGGTAACTATACAGATTATGGTTTCTGGGATGTGACACAGTGTTTTGAAGGAAACTGCTACCTCCATCCTGAATCCCATGACCTTCATAATTACCTTATTTTTCGCATTGAAGGTGGAGGAAGCAGCTGCCCTCAAAACATCTAAGAAACTACATGCCATCATATCCATGAAGACCATAACATTTTCTATGATCATTTTCACAATAAATGTTATGGCCCTACATTAGGTGACACCAGGTATTAACCCTCTGCCCCATCTCAGAATTTTGCAGGTCGCATGTTTGTCTTTTCCATACTAGGAAATGTGAGGGTACCAGGAAGGATACGCTCTTGTGCATTAAATGCCTGGTCCATCCACAACTTTTATTTTATCAGACTAACATCACAATATCAAAAGTCAAAACTGTTGCACCCTACTCAAAAATGCTATCAGATGACATGAAAAAACAATTTAAAAATACATAGAAAGAAAATAGGGTGAAAGGAGACAAAGAAAAAGCTGGCAAATGTATGAACAGTGTAACAGTCATGGACCACTGCCTCTGTATTTTCAATTCACGAATGCTAACATTTGATTGTTGCAAGTAAACGTGGATAAATGAGTACTTCAAACGTGTTCTTCTACTTTCTGCACAACATGCACCTTCAGATTTGGATGTACCTTACCAACAGACTTAATATCAGTAGAACTCAATTAAATTGCCACTGCTGGAATATACAAAACATTACAATGTATGTGATAAAGAGTGAAGAGCGCAAGCTTCGGAGTTGTATGTTAACACAGTGCTTAAGTAAAAGATTAAATCTGTTATTATAAATGCAATCTGAGACTTTCTACGGGATGATGGGTAGGCCTATGTCACTGGAGAGGGACATAAAGTATGTTTACATGTTTTGAAATGTTCAAACAAAGCACCGAATATGGGAACAGTTTTTGGATGTCAGTTGTATCCTCATTTTCAGTTTTCTTAATTACGTGACTAAATTTCACTTTCTTAATGTGAGTGTCATTCCTTACTTATAAAGTTTTACCTAGTGCATATTGCAATACTGACAAAGAAAGTAACCATATCCTGTGCAACAAATAGATATTTCTGCTTAACAAAAATAAGAGTTTTCACAAGGGAGAACTCACACTTGAACTTCATATTTGGGTTCCAATAAATCTGCTTCATCATGAGCCACCTTCCCCAAATATGCAACAATAACTAGAATAAAGATGACACATATTTTGAGTTGCATCATAAATACTGACCAGTTTTATTTAAAATAAAATAAATTATTTATTCAAAAATTAACCATATAAATAGTGAAAATCAAAACTGGAATGTCTGAACTAAATTCATGCTTCCCTTACTTTCCATCGCATGAGCTCCATGCATGCTTTGGCATCCTCAGCACTATCATGACCATTCACTGAAATCAAACACATTTCATCCCTCAAACAATATCATACATGCTGATATTAGAAACGACAAGGAAATCTGACATTTAACCCACGATAATATAAAAGTTAATGCAAAAGTAAGGTCAGAAAAGCATATCACTAAGTATTAACCTTTAGGCACTGTGCAGCCTATATATAGGATTGGCCAATCCTCAGCGACCACATTTCATATATTTAGTAAACAAATATAGTTACCGAATATCCTGATGCACGCCGCACAATCTCTGTTTCTCTTTTCTCCACAAAATGTCATGTATTTTATAACATTATCACTTTTGGTTCATAAAATATTCACATTTTACATAAAGGACACATTAAAATTTAAAGGTCCAAATTTGTCACCAAAGGATTAAGAGGGTTCACCATTGTAACATAATAATTATACTATATTTGTATAAAAAAATGTGGTATGCTCTCCATTCACTCCTGAAACTTGAACAAAAAAAGATGACAAAGATGTAACTTAACTGGAATATTCAATTCATACACATATAGACACATTCTTTGTGAATTTAAACCTATGTTCATGAACGTAATGTTCATCTATAAACATGAGCCCGCTGCAGACACAGCTAGTCAACATGAATACTAATCTGCATACCATGTTACACTGTGTACAGCATAAGCTGTTTTACTTACATCTTTTTTAACCTTTTCAGGCCGTAAGTCAAGTTATTGTAACAGTGCACATGAATAGTCTTGCAAGCCTAACACTGCATGCTGCTAATTCCAACACCACCAGAACTGGGAGATTTAAAATAAGCATACCATCTTGACACCAATGTTTCTTTGGGACCGACAGGGCCATCACAGTCACTTGAATTCATTTTCAATCTCAACAACTATTTGGTTACAAGTACTCACAAAATACGCCAATAAAATTTATATAATAATCTCAAAAACCAAATAAAATTGTAAATCTATTTTTAATGAAATACTGAAAGCAATAAATACAATAAATGAATGCAGGAAAGTCTCACTGCATAAGGCATGAAAGCAGTCAACCTCACTCACTGAAACACTTGGCTTGATTAAGCTAACAGTAATCTGTGTCATAGGCATAACCTGGCTAATAACAAGGGGAGAGGAGGGCGATGGCAGCAAAATCAACCATGGATATTGGAAACTTGAACTCAGTATGCACGGGGGACACCATTCTCAGGAAGAAAAAATAATGGATGGGCATTTGCCCCCTCACCCCCACCCACGCAAGTAATGCCTATGATCTGTGTAATATCAGGACCGGACAGTGGAAGGAATTAACTTGCCAGTCACATGGTATTATCAAAATTCATTGGAACTAGTCACAAAAGGTCAAATTAACAGTATGAAAAGGGAAACCACAAGATGGTGAAATCCCCATAATTCATATTCACAAATTCTGAGCCCCTAATGTACCTATTTCCAAATGAGAGGTTAAATATTCTTACCCCAAATATCAAATGGAGATATAAAAGAAACTATGTCTGTACTCATGTCACATACTGCTTTTTAGTGTAGTGAACCCATTTTGAGAAATGCAGTCCAGATTTCTGTCTACACTGCATGTAAACGAAGGGTAAATGGACTGATAATAAGCAACTCCAGCCATTGGTGCAAACTACAGTAAGAAATGTCATGCTTTACTGATTAATTTCAAAAGATGAAATGTGCACAAATGAGAAACATGTCTTCCCCAGTATGCATTCATTTTATGTAACTGTGGCAAAAAAAAAAAAAATTATTCCTGTGATTTGTAGAAAATTACTCTAACAAACTCTCAATGAACTGTGACAATAACCAGTTACTTCACACAAATTCATTTCTCCAGCTGGAGGCAAACCATTGCGAAATGTGTTTTGTATGCTTCACATACCAGAAAAATACACAAAAATGCTAGCAGCCAAGACTTACCATTCTCTTGGATAATCTTATTGAGGTGTTCCCGACACAGAGTTTTCAATGCCCTCTTCTTCGGTGGCCCCATCTTGTGTGGAAACACAACACTCGTGTCTATCACTGTGCTGTGTATGACCTATAACAGGTTACACATTCATTTGTACGCTATACAAAATCAGACATCTTCAGACAAGAGCACACTTACTTTTAGAACGGTCCAAAGTAAGGAAACAAGACAAATAGGCAGACAGGAAGAAAGGGAGGATGAGCAGCAGTAGCACTTGCAAGCAGCACTATATAGATAACACTAGCAGGGATAACATACTGAATTATAACTCCACTGCATTACGAGTGGATGTTATGTATGGTGAACAGAAGTGAGGATGACAAAGAGTGGCACGTTGGGAGGGATTTTGACATAAGTGATCCTGCTTTATTCAAAGTTGTATACATAGTAACACAGCAAACCTCATTAACAGTCCAGTCCATGTAATCACAACACCTGAACTTTTGTAAATTCAATTTATTGCTTCCTACTACATGTTTCAGTAATTCATTTGACCATAATCAATTAGAAATAATGCAAGTACAAAAAGGAAAAATGCTACATAAGAGGCATTTTTTTTCCCCTACCTGATGATGGTCAAATGAATGTCCAAAACATGCAGTAAGAAATAATAAACTGAACATACAAAAGTTCAGGTGTTGTGACTGCATGGACTGGACTGTTATTGATTGATTAACAAAACAGGATGTTGCCCAAAAACAGCAAACCTCAGATGGAATAAATGCTCCCCATCTGAATGTCAAACCCCCCCCCCCCACTCCAGCTACAACATTACTTCATAGCAAAAGTCCAGAGCAACAATTCATAACATGAGTTGTACCTTACTACTGCAATGCAGTGTACAGCAAACAGCAACATGCGAAAAAGTGGCTGGAATTTTATGTATGTGTGAAAACAATAACCGTTTAAAATGAAATTATGCAACATGAAACAAAGATATTTATTTCTGGGTGTAATCAAAAGAATCATATAAAACAGATATAGAGCTGTCTAAACATCTATACTGTCATCACCTTCAGGCTAAAATACTTAAAAAGCACATAAATGAATTATATACGTAACACATAAAACAGTTATATATAACTGCCATTGTAAATAACCCTTTTATTTGTTTTTAAAGTATTTTAACCTGAAGATGTCCCTCTGCAGTTGAAAGACGTTGCAGAAATAAATACTACAGACAATACACCTGTGTTGATGGGTCCATATTCTTTCATTTTCTTAGTAACACAATGGGATGAGAAACTTAATTTCAGGAAATGTATAAAGCTTGTGAACAAGTACATAGTTTATTCCTGTAGACAAGGCAATGCACAAGCTCAATCATGCAGCTGCAGAATGCAATGCCTCCTGAAAAATAAAGACTACCTACAGATGAAGTTCTGCATCCAAGATGTAACACATGCTGGTAATCACCTATGAAATGATGCATCATAACCTCAAACAACACAACTGTAATCATGTACTTGCAGCAGATGTTGGAAACTTTAAACTATCCAGCCACCTGTCAACAACTGCAGTCATTGCTTAACATCCTACCTTCAATGCTTTAAAGTCACTGTCTAAACTGTGACCTATAAGTATTGTTTTGTCATGGATAAATGACAGCAATGTGGCCTGCACATCATATATGCTTGTCTGAACTCCAACCATGTCTTCTTCTGTGATACCACTAAACCTGAAACAAGCAAAGGAATTAACAGTGTAATCCATTGCCACATGACAAAGACATTACAATTTAAGGTCTACAATTTCTCAGTATATACATTATGAGAATTGTTCTAATATATTATTAATTAAATTTACCCAGACATTACTAAGAAATCTGGTCACCTAGAAGCCAACAAACTCTGGGCCAAAAGATTTTGTTTCCACACCGCCTACATCCCATGTGAATTTTAACTAAAGTCTTAACTTTTCCTCATCTTTGATACATAAAATGGTCATAAATTAGGAATACCAGGCCAATGCAGAACATCTGATTTTTCAATTGTTTTACAAAATGGCATGCCATCTCTTACATGAGTTATATTACAAGGACTAACAATACAGAGTTGACATTTCATAAAGAATGTATTTAAAATCCCCCCAAATTTAGAAAGTTTGGTAAGTAGGTGTATACTCCTGCTGCACAATATGTATCAAGAGTATTACATATTACTGACAACAAACACAATTGTGTTGCTACAGTCCTTGTACTTTGTAGCATAAGTAATAACACTTGCTGTGAAGAATTATCATGATTGCTTTCAATTTTAGTTGTCATCACCTTCATCTTTTCTTGACCTGAATTTGGGTCAGTGTGATGTGACTTCAAACAACTGGCATTATAATACTTGCATTACAGTAAAATCTCACTAAAATGCAAATCAGATAAACTGCAGGTATGATGATGTACCCACAAGGTAGAAATTAGAGACATGTTTTCCCTCAAGACAAGACGTCAAAGATGTCTCCCAGCACCAGCAGTGAAACAATGGCCCAACATGTATCATCCTTCACCTACAACAAGTTAAGGATGCTTAAAAGTAGCAACCATATGACAGTGTCCAGTACATGCACCTGCAAAATACCTTCACTGAAAATGGCTCTTCACACCAAAAAAAGACAAATATTGCATACCTGGTGTTGTAATCAATGACTGGGTTTCCTGGTTTAACCAAGCTTTCATATACTGTATTCAGGTCTCGGTCTATGACTGTAACCCTTGTGAGTTCCAAACCTAGAGTAGTGTAGCACATCTCACAGTCCAAGGCATAGACACCATAATCATGATCTGCTGGCTCCTCATCACAAGGTAGTGTTTTCACAAAACCTCGCATCTCATCAGGATCAAACCCATCACACACATGGCATGATGCCAAAGTACAGCCACCCACCTCACCATCACCACTGCAACATGTGTAACGTCGTTCCCAACCACCCAAAACTGAAACAATCCAAAGCAAGAATATAGGTCATCAAAAACAATTTGAGAAGTGAGAAGGAACCTACACAATTGTGAGGAAATCCTGGATGTGACACCAATGCAAAATGGGGCTATATGACAATAAAGAAGAGAGGGAAGCTTAATAAAATATTCACCAAGTTTGGACCTGAATATTCTCAACCACAGTAATGAGCCTACCTTTATGATTCAAAACAGGAAAGAGATGACAAACCTGACACTACGGTCCACCCTAGTGAATGTCATGTATATACGACCAGCCCCGTCTGTCAGATCGCAGACACACATGCTTCCTAATAAGTGGCACAGGACTACAGTTACTATCTGGGTCCACAAAAGAGTCACCTGGGAATCTGATAATGATGATGATCTAAAGGCATATACTGAGGCACTCCAAGAAGTATCATGATACAGAGCTGGCAGCTGGTGGGTTGCAACAAGCCATCCTACTCTACACTACCACAGTTTTAAAAGCTTCCTTACAAGAAGGATACCTCCCTACATTAACAATTAGTCGTGAAAGTCTTTCAATTACACAGCAGAGTTATGTAACAAATTAGTAATGCATGAAGATACCATTATTTACCTGAATGCAAGACAAATCTGAGTGAAGACGACTCCCCGAAATAACATAAATCTGGCAAGGGAAAATATATTTATCCAAATGTAAGATGACCCCCCAAAATAAAACATCTGTTCCAAAGATAACATACTTTAATTTCATATACTTAATACAGAAAACATGCTGATGATGTTGCCCTTCTAGCTAGATCTCCGAAAGCCCTTAAAGAAATATTCCATAAATTGCAAATTGAAGCAAAATATATAGGGCTAAATATCAATGAAGGCAAAACCAAATATATGCAAATAAAGAGAACAGGGACAAAGGACATAACACACCTAAAAATGGATAATTTTGCCTTTGAAAATGTTGAAAATTTTAATTATCTCAGTTCCATATTGAATGCAGATAATAAAATGAATATAAAAATTGCTGAAAGAATAGTAAAAGGCAACAAAGCATATTATGCTAATGGGAAACTAATAAAATCGAAATTCCTAAAGAGAAACATCAAAATGAAAAAATATAAAACAATAATAAGACCAGTCCTTTCGTACTCATCAGAGACTTGGACCTTAACAGCAAAAGATGAAAACAAACTATGCATTTTTGAAAGGAAAATACTACAGAAAATATTTGGTCCTGTTAATATTGATAATATATGGAGAATACAAAATAACATGGAGACTGATAAATTAATAGAAGGTGCAGATATAGTGAGATTCATTAAGGCACAAAGAATCAAATGGCTGGGCCATATACAAAGAATGGACCAAGCAAGACCAACTAGGAAGCTATTAGACTGGAAACCTATGGGAACTAGACCAATAGGAAGACCAAGACAGCGATGGCAAGAGAATGTCAGGGAAGATTTAAAAAAGCTCAACTAAAAAACTGGAAGAAAACAACTAAGGACAGAAGAACTTGGAGAGAAGGTGAAAACCCACAAAGGGTTGTAGTGCCAAATGATGATGATGATGATGAATACAGAAAACATGTCAGATTCTATCTACATACACCAAACAGTGTCACTTTCTCCATGTTCACAGTCAGTGCTTTCATCTTCCTCATGCTAACTCCATCCTCCTGACCACTGTTCCACTACATAACATCATCAGTCCCATCCACTACACTGTACAAAGCACTTCTTAAAACCCTTCACATTCACTACTGGTGAGACGCATTGCCATTCCCTTATGATCCA
>Ga0209628_10003566_pt1 | contig 10982 bp, 10 predicted proteins | sample TergutCu122P4_FD_187285 | JGI IMG/M metagenome (GOLD analysis project Ga0209628, IMG submission 187285) | Cubitermes ugandensis P4 segment gut microbial communities from Kakamega Forest, Kenya - Cu122 P4 (SPAdes) (version 2) | ecosystem: Host-associated > Arthropoda: Insects > Digestive system...
CGATAACAGCTCACCTTTCTTTTTCGGTGTTTTTATCGCTACGTCTCTTGTATCGGATACAAACCGAATCTACTGAAGACGCACTTCGTGGAAGTGATACGTAACAAACGCTATACCAGCAAAGAAGCTATCCAAAGATTTCTGGAAAATACGCAAAACCCAAATCTGCCGTCACAAAAACCAGAACAGCCGAAATTTAAAAGAATGTCAGAGGCAGAAGCAAGAAAAACATTGGAAAGATTCGGAATCGAATGTCCGGATTAACATGCTTTGCATTTTCGATAATCATTCGACAGGACCGTACGACCAACCACGGGCGATTGCGTAATTTCTGAGTTGAGTAGCAATTTTATCTATACGTCCGCTACTTATATTGCGAAAATCGATAAAGCAATGGTCCGGCTGCGACAATTGATGCTCCATTTCTTCTATGGGGTCTGGGACTGGCAGCACACCTTGGGCACAACACTCTTCAACAGACACGCTCAAAACACCTTTTGATCTACACTGCGGGACGAGAATAAACCGCAAATATGCTGATTCAGCTGTGATCTTACTGCCGTCAGAAACAGAAAGCATACCTTCGTCTTTCGGAGTAGGACGAAATACCTGCGACGTGACACGGCCTGATTGGATGAAAGACGGATTGACTTGCCGATGAAGTAATGTCTGCTGGTCCATATCTAGCCTTCCTGAAAGTTGGATATTTTTTGAAAAATCCAGCTCCATTCTTCCGGTTGTTCAAGATCAATCTCTCGCTCCTCGTCCGCCTCGTCAGACATAGTTTGCATGTCCATGTAATGCCATGAACCACGATGATTATTAATGTCAATGGTTAATATGACTTCACGATATCCGAATGTCCACTCCGCCTGCACGTGCCCGTCAACTGTCGGAAATAAATACGGCACCACCACACTGTTTAAATACGGATAGAACCGGAACCATGTTTCGGTCAGCCAGTCTATGCCCTCCGCCGATAACGGGCAACCTTCAATACCGTCGTACCAACCGGCTTCCAACGACTTAAACTCCTGTAGTCTCTCCTTAAAATCCGAAAGAGACGGGCCGTCCAGAAGCGTCGTAGCAACCCGGCTAAATGAAGAAACGCTATCCTGATCCTTTACAGATGCCACGCCGTAGACTGGAAAACGCGACATCTCGCTCGAAGCATCAAGCGGTACTGCGGCTGTCAGTATGTGGTCTTTCGATAATTTCGTAGCTACGCTCATTATTACGTTCCCCGTAAAAAAACAAACAGGAGCAAAATAACCCAAAGTTTCCACGTGCGTGGAAACTTTTTGGCTTTAAGTCGGCAACCTATGGGCCACAAAACGCTCTTTTGTGGCCCACAATCGATTTTGCGGTCCGTATACGGTCCACAAAATGGCTTTTCATTTCAAGTTTGCACCGGTTACTCGATTCGAATTAAGCATCGTTGTAGCGTTACTTACTGTTGTTGGAATAGTAACAGTTAGACCACATCGCTTAAATTGAACTGGTGTATCTTGAACCCTCTGCGGTAGCTCAGATTGTTTTGGTTGCGGTGGGCGCCTGTGGCATCCCCTTTTAACCGTGTCTGTTGTATTAGCCACAATAATCTCCGTCAATACTTCAGTCCAGTTGGGCATTTTGTAAATACATTCAAATGCGATTAACGGCAAAAATATCCCAAAGTTTCCACGTGCGTGGAAACTTTGACGAGAACTATTCTACCCCACGACCCACCAGAAACAAGGAGGCTAAAAATAAAAAAATGCCAAAAGCGGGACAACAGGTCTGTCGGAATCGAATGTCCGGATTAACTTATCATAGACCAAGGGGCACATTCCCACAAAAAAATAAGCATACTTACTTATGAGAAAATAGAAATAACGACACCGCCGCAGAAATGACAGCAGTAACTGCGCCACCAGCCAAAGCCGCCCACAGCAGCATCCACCGATCCTTTTTCTTTTCTCTACGTTCGCGAGCTTCCCGCTGACATGCCACAAGATACATATTATTCGGTTCCCCACCAGAATCTGTGGGTAAAAAAATAGGTTTTTTGAGGTATGTGGAACAGAAAAGTAGATAATGGACCTTGAAAGTAAAGTATTTCAGTCACGTTGTATCGAAATAGTACATCTGGAAATATCTGTCAAATTTGAACCTCACTTTCTCGGCCACAAAAACAGTTGTAAGTATTTGATACAAAAGCAGTTAGCTTCATTTTACTAAAAAACCACCCACAGATTTTGGTGAGGAGGCTATTATTCTTTGTAATTTTTTGAATCTTTTCTCTTAATTCATAAGCCAGTTCCAACGTTTCATTACACTTATCAATCGCTTCTGAGAATTTTCCATTACTTTCGTAACGTTTAGCGTCCATGAAACAACTGTGTACCCTCTTTGAAATATCATTTATTTCAGTTACGAGTTTTAATCCGTCCGGCACATATTTTTCAAAGTCCTCAACAATGTTCAGGTAATTTAAAGTTTCTCGCAAACTTACGTTTTCTTCTAAAAAAGAACGTAAAGCAATCTTGTAGCAATCGAGAGTAGCTCTTCTTAAATGTCGCCACGCCGATTCAAGCTCTTTTTCCAGAGAGATGTCGTCATCTTGCACGAGCAGACCTCGAGAAATGTGATGAAAACAAGAATAAATCTCGTTTATAACTCCTGCTGGACGTACTCCACCATTTTCAACAGTTGCGAGTATTAGTAAATCACAAAAATCATTTTTATAACGTAAAAGAATATCTGTTAATTGTTCACAAACAGTCACATCTGTAAGAAGGTGCGTACAGTATTCTCGTTGCAATTTTGTCTGAGCGGCAATAATATCGGCTTCAGTAAAGTCAATAATATTTTCAGGCACGTTACCTCCGGCTGTATTGAGCAAGCTTATTAACAAGCTCCAAATTAGCTTCGTCAACGCTTACCATTGATTCTGTTTTTCGATCTTTTATTGATGGGTCTCCGCGACCTAGAATATCCAAAGACCGGTCAATTTTATCCTTTTTCGGTAAACAACCGGAGCTAATAACCTCATGGGCTTGTGAAAGAGGAAAACCATTTATCCTCTCGAATGATTGTCGGATTTTAGCGGTTAAGGCCATAGTACAAAAAAATACAACTTTCAAAAGAGGAAAAACAACTTGAAATAGAGTATACCCGCTCTAATTTTCACCCACAATGAAACTTCACAGAAAAATACCCCAAAAAGTCCAAAAAAGTTTCCACGTGCGTGGAAACTTTTGACAAGAGCTATTCTACCCACCAACCGATCAGAGACAAGGGGCCAAACAGTAAAATCGGCATAACCGACGGAAAGACCCCACCGCCCACCGAAAGCAAAGTCTGCCGACTACAACTTTACTACAACTTATCTTTTCGCGACTACGCCTAAAGCCTTGAAAATACGTAGTCTAAAAAATAACAAAAAACACCCCTTTACAAAATTTAAAATCTCGTTAGACTCCTGAAATTACAGTGCCAAACAGCTTACAAAAGCTATGCTAAGTTATCTTTTGCAACGCGGGGGTCGTCGGTTCAAGTCCGTCTAGCTCCACTTGCAAGTCCTTATTTTGTAAGGACTTAGGAATGATTACAAAATTACTTTTGTATGCTTGGATGGCAAAAATAAGTTGTAGTTACAACTTATTCTAAAAAAGAGGTCACAAGTTTGGCCATTTCCATCCGCTTACGAAAGGAATTTTCGTAACTATTCAGCCGAATTTTTGTATCACTTCCACGAAGTGCGTCTTCAGTAGATTCGGTTTGTATCCGATACAAGAGACGTAGCGATAAAAACACCGAAAAAGAAAGGTGAGCTGTTATCGAGCGGCGACGAGGGCCGCCGCCTCGGTCGGTGGGATCGGCGATTTCACCCAGCGATCCGGTAGCAGACTCGCCATCGAGTCCACCCTGGGATTCCAGTCGCTCAGCCGATACAACACGTCCACCAAATAGTCAAACTCGTTCAAACCATGCCGCCGGGCACTCGAAAGCACTGTCATCAAGATCGCCGACTTGCGACCCGCCTCCGGGCTGCCGAAAAAGAGCCTTGCGTCAAGAAGTCCGTAGAAAGGAGAAAATCATGTAAAAGTTAACATGTACAACACCTTTTGTAGAGCACCTTGCAGGAAAAGCCTGCCCGGTAAGGCTTGACCAGCCGCCGGAAGCGAGTTTTGCGTGGGTGTGAGCAATCACATGTTGGTACGAGATTGCCAACCTACGCCGTTAAGCAAGTGCAACACTTACTTTGCGGCTTTTTGCTTGCATTTTCATAAATTTTGAGGCGATTTCGATGACGGGTTCGTGTAGTTTTTTCTTCTGCGATTTTCGCGGATACTCGCGATTCGTCTTCGAAGAATTACGTTCATAATCGTCCCTAATCGATTTTCGTAACCGTATCAGCAATTCTTCCTCACGACTCTCCGTATTCACCCGATAGTCTCGAATCGCATCCGAAAAAGATTTCAGTACCCTCGCCGGACTCGTTCGGCCAATCTCCTTTCCGGCTTTTTGTACGCATTCCTCCCCAATCAAACTCATGCCCCATAACGTCACCAATGACCACTCCAGTTCCAAAGGCGCATTCGACGCCCCTTTGCTCCGCAACTTTCGACGATCAAAAGTCTGTTTTAACGTGCGAAAAAATACCTCAATCCCCCAACGACGACGGTACACCTCCAACGCGGTGTTCACCGACAATTTCTCCGCCTCCAGGTTCGTGACAAGGCATAGCGGTTGGCGTCACGAATCGTTGAATGGGATCTCAACAAAACTCTCTCGAGTAATCCCGGTGATATTTTGACTGTATAATAAAATTTTGTTTGTAACCCATTGTGGTACAATAAGTTATGGAATCTCCTGTTTTTTTGCTGTTGACCGTGATTTCGCGTGTTAAAATGGGCAATTGGGGATAAATACTTGAAATTCCAACGTTTTAATGGTGAAGCAAATGAATTCAACTCAATACACTTGAAAATCAGGAATATCCATAACTCCTTTGATAATAATAGGTTAGCTCACTATACAGTCAAAGTACGCCCTTCACCGTCTTCGAGCACCGTCTCCGGTGTAATCGTTCCCTGTTGAGCAAGTTGTTTGAAGTATTTGCCGTCAACAGGACCGACTTTCTTACCGTTCTTGTCGTAGTAGTACCAAATGGCCATGAGTATTCCTTTCATAATTGTTTGAAATTTTGGTTCCCCACCAGAATCTGTGGGTAAAAAAATAGGTTTTTTGAGGTATGTGGAACAGAAAAGTAGATAATGGACCTTGAAAGTAAAGTATTTCAGTCACGTTGTATCGAAATAGTACATCTGGAAATATCTGTCAAATTTGAACCTCACTTTCTCGGCCACAAAAACAGTTGTAAGTATTTGATACAAAAGCAGTTAGCTTTATTTTACTAAAAAACCACCCACAGATTTTGGTGAGGAGGCGCATTTTCAAGACTTGTCCAAAAACGACCCATTTTAACATTCGACACTATTGTCGAAAAACACAAAAACAGAATTTTTTCCTAACCTGTTGTAATATAAATGGTTGCAACAAAAAACAATCGTTTTTTTTGCGACAAGTTACTTAACGGCGTAGTTTGACACCCCATATAGAATGGGACGTTATCAATTTGGTTATAGAGACGGCACGTCACCCAGAAATGGCACAGTGCAAAAACCGTACTATCCTGAGTAACTTCTTGTCTTATTGAGAATCTGCTACGATTTCGGTTGAAGACAATGACTTTTCGTCAACTAATTTTCAATATTTATCTGTACGATAAAAATTTCTCCACAAAGGAATGGCAAAAAACCGACGCGAACACCGCATCGGCACTTTCGAAGAATTATAGACGGCGGCGGGAACCGGTGCAATAGCCCAAAGAAAATTCCCGGTCGCTAACAAAGTTGGCAATGAATGGCAGCCGGGAGCGCAACGGAGTGAAGCGACCGGACCGAATCGCGGGGAAATCCGGTCACTGCGCTGCGCTCCGTTCCCGGCTGCCATTGTTATCGGTGAATTTGTTAGACTTGCAGTCCGTCGACAAGTTTACGATTTTTACTGATTTTACCGTCATTTCGCTTCGCTTCATTCCGGCTTTTATTGGGGGAGATGAATAAAAGCCGGAATGGAGCATCGCGAAATGACGGTCTCGATACAAACTTCTATGAAAACCAGCGAATTTGTTTCGGAATATAACGAATAAACCGAGTTTCCCATTCTTCTATCCGAGCGTCCCCGTAGGTAGCCCAAGTTTGCGGGTTCGAGAAAAAATGGATCGGCTGCCCTAACTTGTTTCGAGCAAACATTCAAGTCGCCCAAGTTTGCGACGAGCTCACCGACCCTTTTCGGGATGTTTCGATCAATTCCTTATTCCTTGTCCAATGCTGTTTTCCCAACTTTTCGTTTGATTTGTCAATAATACACGTTATATTTTCGTAACATTTCAGCCGAATATTTACTCGCATTTTTTACACTAATTTACACAAATTGTGCAATATAGGTAGCGAAAAATGGCGGTTGTGCGGCAATTGGGCACTTTGTAAAATTGCCCAATTTAAATTTAAAAATTCGGCTGAACAGTTACACATTTTCATTCCACCAATTCCGAGGCGTGGTTTAGTGCGTTGAAGATATAGTCGAGGGCGGCTTCCTGGTCGAGTTTTGTGACGACTTCGATGTTGTTTTTCCACTGCTGAAACTGGCGTCGGTCAAAGACGGTTGCGCCGCGGCTGACGGTCCCTTCGGTCTCAACCTCGCACGCCATTTCCTCGATGGTACACCAGGCCGGATTGATTGCACAAACGTAAGCAAGCAAGTCGTGAATGTGAACCCCTTCCAAACCGTAGCACTGCCGATACGCACGGAAGCCCGGAAGCAAAATACAGCGTAAAAACGCACCGAGTTTGGTTCCTTCCGGCGGTAATTGCTCCATCATTCCCAAATGAAAGTAAATCGGGTTCGTTACGTCAAGCGGAATCAGCGTTTTATGGCAAAGCGTTTGAAACACGAATTTTGCCGCTTTCGGATCGCAAAAGACGTTAAATTCCGCCGCCGGAGTGATGTTGCCCAATCCATCGACGGCCCCCCCTTGAATGTAAAGTCGGTCGATCAGCAAAGGAATTTCCGCGTCCCGCTTGAACGCCCTGGCAATGTTCGTGAGCGGTCCGAGGCAAATGAGCGAAACCTGTCCCGGATGCGCTCGAATCGTGTCACAAATCACTTTTTCCGCCGGATGTTGCGAACGTAACTCCGCAACGGGCAGAGCCGTTCCGCACAAGCCGTCAATTCCGTGAACATGCCGGCCGTCAACGGGCAATCCTTCGTCCGGTTCCGTTCCGATTCCGAATCGGGGCAAGCGGGGAGGGTCCAGAAATTCCAGCATCGCTTGAACATTGCGAGCGGAAAGCTGCGGCGCAATATTTCCCCCGACGGAAGTAACCGCGAGAACTTCCACTTCCGGGTCGAACAAAGCGACGCAAAGAACTATCGCGTCAACGAATCCCGGATCGACATCGAGAATAATTTTTTTAGACATAACCAACCTCACAACGGAATATACCGTATTTCCAGGATTTTTAAAGAGTGCCCTTGACGAGAACCGGGCCTGCGTTCTATACTACCGTTTTGTTCCGTGTCGCACAGGGTGCGACGGCTAATCGCAAACCGCTCCAATAAAACAATCCCATGAAAAGTGAACGACGACAAGGTTTAACCGAAAACTCCCTCGCAAAATGGCTTGCGTCATTTTTGGAGAGTGTTACCCCATTCAAAAACCAGATTTACTGGACCGTAGTTGGGATATTGGCCTTGGTTTGCCTCGGATTTCTCTGGTCAAACGTTTCACGTTCCGGTCGCACAAAAGCGTGGGGCGAATACTTTGCCGCGTTGGAATCGGGAAATCGCGAAAGCCTTGAAGCTCTTGCCCATGATTACACGTCCGGCGAAGTCGCCGCAAGAATCCGGCTCTCCTCCGGCGAGCTTCTTCTCATGGAAGCGTGCAATGAGATCAATACGCAAAAGGACGCCGCGAGGGAAAAATTGGAAAAAGCACTCGGTTTCTTTCTTGAAGCCCAGTCAAAATTCCGTTCGGACTCCCTTTTGAACGAACAGCTTCTTTTTGGGTTGGGAAAAACTTATGAATCGCTCGCAATGGTACGAACCGGCCAGGACGACCTCAGTTCCGCGATAAAGACTTACGAACAACTCGTTGCCAGGTATCCGCAGGGGACGTATACGCAAGAAGCGGAAAAAACGCTGAAAACGCTCAACAGTCCGGCGATGAGTCGCTTGATGAGCTATTATGCGGCCATGCAGAGTGCTCCGGCGGAAAATACGTTGCCGCCGCAGATTGACCCCACCGTCCCCTCTTTGGAAAACCCGATCCAAATGCCTGCAGAGCTTGACTTTCCCGAGGACTTGACGACGGAAACACCGGAAATTCCAAGCGAACTGATTCTTGAGGAGACGCCGTAAAAAGCAAACGCCGCACAGGGTGCGGCGGCAAAGAACGAGATATTCTGTTTTTTTATGTCCGTTCGGCGAATACGTTGACTCTGCGACCGTTTTGGTCGAACTGGACGCATCCCTCGATTAAAGAGAAAATCGTAAAATCAGATCCGAGAGCAACGCCTTTGCCCGGATGAAACTTTGTACCGACTTGGCGAACGATAATGCTCCCCGGCTTTGCAACTTGTCCGCCGAACAACTTTACACCGCGACGTTGACCGTTGGAATCGCGTCCGTTTCGGCTGGAACCCTGACCCTTTTTATGCGCCATGAAAAACCTCTCTTCCTTCCTGAATCTATGGACTGAGAACGATAACGATGAGACAAACGGCCCATTCTACTGGTAAACCCATTCGAAGTCAAGTTCCCCCTGGATACCGATTCGGAACTGTCTGTCGTTCATGTCAAACTCGTCGCCGGGCCGGGAAAAGTTCAGTTTCAAAACTTTTCGGGTCAATTCTCGACCGGAACCGACCTCGTCCCCTTTTTTGTAAACGTATTTCTCGTCCCTTTCCCATTTGTAGGCGTTTGTCAGCCCGACAACGGAAACCGAAAAGAAATTGATGCGAGGGTCCACGTCAACCCAAGTCGCAACCCCCCAAACGGTTTCGTTCGGCTGGATCGTTTTTCCCGCGATGCTGACGGTCGATTCAAACGGCTTTTCCGCTTTTTCCCGCTTGGAAATCGCGTCGATTGCAACGGGAATGATCTGGTCGTGGAAAACGGCTTTTGTCCTTTGAACTTCCGTAGTAATGTCGCCGGTTTTCGGGTCGACTTCCGTTTTGGCATTTTCCAGAATACGGTCCGACGCCAAAATAAACTGGGGGGCAAACTGGATCGGCATTTCAAACGGTTCCGGTTTGAACGGTCCCGGTTGATTTCTCAAAATGGGCGGCGTGTTGACTTCGATTATTACGGAACCTTCTCTGTTTCCGGCCTGCTTGCAGAACTCACAGGTGCAATTGGGAATCTCCACGGTCTTAAACTCCGGAAATTCAATCTCCCGTTCCACTGTCGAGCGTACCGCCGACTTTTCCCCGGCGTTGGTTACGGCATAAACCATGTAAAGCACCAGTTTGCGTTCGATTCCATTTTTCGTCGGAATATCGACCCAGAGGGTCCGTATCGGTTTATACTGAAACTCCAGACACCAAATGTCGCGGCTAAAACGAATATCGTCGGCCCAATGTGTTCGGTCGAATACGACGTTTCCCACCGGTGCCTTATCGGATTTGCCTAAAAGCTCCACCGCAGCATGTCGGGTGTAGGTTTCATCGTAATTGATGTCCGGCGTAACGGTCGTTAATACACCCGGGCCGAGCGGATTTTGTGCTTGGAGCGGATCACCCCAGAGCGTACCGAGAAAAAAGGTCGGCAGGAAAATCCCGATCAGACTTACTTTTGGAAGCGCAAAAAAGAAGCGTCTCATTGTCGTTGTTACTGGAAAAACTTGTATAAACCGAACAATCGGAACGGACCGCACCCGACGGTCCAATTTCATTTTCGACCACTCCACCGCAATACATTATATATACCATGTTTTCAGAAAAAACAAGAACAATTCCCCGATTTTTACGGAGATTCTTAATCATTTTGTATGGTTGTCTCAAAGTGTAAACGAAATGGTAATAAAGTGGAAAAAAGTGTTGAAATTCAAAGAAATCGGAAATAGGTGACTATTTTGGGTAGAGTTGAGATTGTTTTGTTCGGGGAAATAAGGTAAATATTAGGTTCCTTTGCTGATAAGTAACCTTACTTAACGATTCCGTACGTTACCTAAAATCACGGCTACACCCTAAAGGAAGAATTGTTTGGCAAACATGAAACCGATTTCTTCATCTCTCGTTCCTTACCTCACATTTCTCATCTGCACGTTCGCTTTTTTTCGGAACGTACTGTTCGGGACGGCTCAGTTTGCGCTTCGGGATGGAGCCCATTTTTATTATCCGCTTTATCGTTACATCCAGGAGGAACTCGCTGCAGGGCGGTTGCCGCTTTGGTTGCCTTACGAAAACTTGGGACAACCGCTCGTGAGTAATCCGGTCGCAGGAGTTTTTTATCCGGGCAAGCTACTCTTCTTTTTGCCGTTGGATTTCACAACGCTTTACCACTGGTTCATCGTGCTGCACGTTTTTTGTGCGGCCGTAACAATGTACCGCCTTGTCCGACATTACGGAAAAAGTAAAGCGGCGGCCACCTTTGCGGCAATCACTTACGCGTTCGGCGGTTCGGTGCTTTATCAACACCTGAACGTGATTTTCCTGATCGGAGCCGCCTGGTTTCCTGAACTGATTCGCTCGACTCTCCGTCAAAAGCAATCGCAACGATTTTCTTGCGGCCCACCGATTATCATTGCTCTGATGCTCCTCGGCGGCGACGTTCAAGCGGCCTATCATGCCGGACTGGTCGTTCTTTTCATCCTCGGTCCGAAAAAGAGCGTCGGGCCGTTACTTTTGGCGTTTTTGCTGACCGCCATCCAG
>Ga0209628_10003567_pt1 | contig 10982 bp, 10 predicted proteins | sample TergutCu122P4_FD_187285 | JGI IMG/M metagenome (GOLD analysis project Ga0209628, IMG submission 187285) | Cubitermes ugandensis P4 segment gut microbial communities from Kakamega Forest, Kenya - Cu122 P4 (SPAdes) (version 2) | ecosystem: Host-associated > Arthropoda: Insects > Digestive system...
CAACGGATTTTTTCATAGCACTTCCAAAAACGGTCAATCAATTTTCCTAAATGAAATACTAATTTAACAATACCACTAAAATATTATAGGAAGTTAATCGTTAACTATGTCGAATAATATAAAAATAGTATAAACCGCTCGTTAAAGAGCATAAATTTAGGAATAAATGAATAAAATTGTAAAAAGAGTTCTGATAATAGTAGGTATTGTTATTGGCGTATTGTTATTGGCGTGGTGCGGCATGTATTTAAAACTGAAATCTGTAACCTCTGGTTTTGCCCCTTTGGAAACGGGAAAAGTTGTGGACAAGATTTTTGCCGTAAAAAATGGTTATGTCAATGCGTTCATTATACAGGATAGTGCACAATATGTTGTTATTGATTGTGCGTCAGATTCGGCAGTGGTGGCGGCACAGATGAGAACGTTGGGCATTCATCCTAACGAAGTAACCGCCGTTTTCCTAACGCATACAGACAGAGACCACGTAGGGGCATTGAGTTTGTTCGGCAACGCCAAAGTTTATATGTCAAAAGAGGAAGAGCAGATGATAAACGGCACAAAATCGAAGTTTCTATGGTTTGGAAATTCGATTTCCCGCAGCGATTATACCCTTTTGGCAGACCGTGAAGTAATTCAAGTAGGAAATTTGAAGATTGAGGGTATTCTCGCTCCCGGACATACCAGCGGCATAATGGCTTATTTAGTCAATGACAAATACGTATTTACTGGCGATATTATGAGTCTGAAAAACAGCAAAATAGCGCCGTTTCCAGCATTCTTTAACATGGATAACACTCAGGCAATACAGTCTATAGATATTATCCGCCATATACCTACTGCTGAATACATATTTACGGCACATTGCGGATATACAGACGATTACAAAACGGCAATACAATAAAACGACTGATTTTGAACAATATAAAGACTGTTATTTTTGATTTTGGAGGCGTTTTGTTAGACATGGATGTGCAAATCTGTGTAAACGCTTTTGCTCGTCTGGGATACGATAAAGTAAGTGAATTGATGGATGGTTATACCCAGAAAGATCTTTTTTTACTTTATGACGAAGGAAAAATATCCACGGATGATTTTTTTATAGAATTGCAAAAAAGAGTGGGTTTACATGTCTCAATTGAAGAATTGAAAGAAGCGTATCTTTCATTTTTAGAGGGTTTGCCGCAATATAAATTGGATTTGCTGCTAAAACTTCGGAAAAAATACAAGGTATATATGCTTAGCAACGTTTGCAAACTCATTTTTGAGCATTGTAAAAAATTGTATTTTGAGACAAATAATCACGTTTTTGAGGATTATTTTAACAAGGCATACCTCTCATTTGAAATAGGAGTGTGCAAACCCGACAAACTGATTTTTGAAAAAATGATAGAAGATTCTGGAATTATTCCAAACCAGTGTCTCTTTTTAGATGATGGAATTAGAAATATAGAAACAGCAAAAAGTTTGGGTTTTAATACCTATCTGGTCAAACCCAAAGAAAATTTTTTAGGCTTGTTTGAAGATTTTTAATCGCTGGAAATACCTCAAATATAAAACTTTACAAAACAAAATACGATGCTGGCTGTTGGTATATATTTTTTTTTAGTACTATGTTATGTATAGTATTAAAAAAAAATTGTATCTTTGCAAAAATTTTGTTGTGTTCACTATTTTTTTATGGAGAAGGAAAAAATAAATACTGAAAATATTTCGTCTCAAATGCGAAAGGGAATACTTGAATACTGTATTTTAAGTATTTTGGAAGACGGTGATGCGTATTCTTCCGACATTATTATCAGACTGAAAAAAGCAAAAATAATTGTGGTAGAAGGAACTTTGTATCCGCTATTGACGAGGCTAAAAAATCAAGGATACCTTTCGTATCGGTGGGAAGAATCTAAACAAGGTCCGCCGAGAAAATATTATAACATCACAGAAAAAGGAAAATTATTGTCGGCAGAGTTGGAAGCATCTTGGAATGAATTAGTTAATGGAATATCAAGTTTAAAAAAATAAAATAGTATTAATAATAAAAAATTGTACGAAATGAAAAATATTAAGCAAGTAAGTTTAAACAGCATTGTTTTTTATGTAGAAGAAGACGGTTATATTGTTTTAAAACAGTATATTGACAAACTTGAACGGTATTATGCCGACAAGGAAAATGGGAACGAAATTGTGGAAGACATACAAATTCGATTTGCGGAATTGTTGTCGGAAAAAAGAACATTTGCAGAACAGGCAATTACGCTCCAAAATATTGAAGATGTGATAGATGTGTTAGGATATCCTGATAATTTTGAACCGAATGAAAACAAAGAATCCAAACAGCAAGAATCGTCGTCAAATAAAAAGCAAAAGCGGTTGTATAGAGATTTGGACAATGCCAAAATCGGAGGCGTATGCAGCGGATTAGCCTATTATCTTGGAACAGACGCATGGGTATTTCGCCTGATTTTTATTTTTTTGGGACTTTTTTCCGCAGGGACTTGGATACTTGTCTATTTTGTTTTGTGGTTTATTATTCCGATGGCAAAAACGACGCAACAACGCTACGAAATGAAAGGAGAAGCCTTAAATATTGAGGATATTGAGCAGAAAATCAAAAGCGGAATACACGAAGCCGAAACAAATGTACGAAATTTTGCCACTAAAAATGCCGATAAATTTCGGCAAACTGCCAACGAACTATCATCAAGTGCAAAAAATATTTTTCAAGTTATTGGAAAAATACTCGGTATTTGTCTTATTTTTATTTCTGTTTGTGCTATTGCGGTAATTTTATTGGTATGGTTTGTCCCTTTTCCGTCATTTTTTAAGGTAGAACCTGCATTTAGCGTGTTTTGCATTCGTGATATGTTTACCTTTTTCGGATTGAACGGCATTGCCGCTATCCTTTGTCTGATGTGTATTTTGCTTCCATTGGTTCTGTTTCTTCTTATGGGTATTTCGCTACTAATCAGCAAAATGAACAGAAAAATGGGGGTCATTATTCTTTGTATTTTTATAGTATGGATTGCAATATCCGTGTTTTTTGGCATCGGAATGGCGATGTTTGTGGTTAAAGAAACAACAAATGACACTGTTATTGAAGAAACACTAAAATTTTCGTCTGATTATCAAACAGTTGTAATAAAATCCAATTTCGATAAAGTATCTTCGCTCACAAAAATAGGTTTTTTCAATGGCAGCAACCTTTATATTCAGTCGGAGGCGGGTCAAAACCAAGTTTACGGCATTACCAACTTAAATAATATTGTTTATACAAACGATTCGACGATTACTGTCCATATTTTTCAAGAAAATTGTAAAGATACCATCATGCGTGAATTTCAGGGAAGCATCAACATGGAAGATTCTGTGTTGTATATTCCCTATTTATTTCCGCTGCGAAAAAATTATTGGTCAAGAGAAGAAATAAGCGTGCAACTATTTATTCCGAGTGGAAAAAAAGTTCTAATTGAAGACTGTGTGTGGAAAAATAAATTTTATACGGATACAGCAGGTTTTATACAATGTGAAGATTTGGAATAACCCAAGACTTTTTATCCGTGAGTATTTGTATATTTGCGGGAGAAAAAGGAAGAGAAGAACAGTGGCTTGCCGATAAATTGCAGCGCCATGACAAACAACTAAAAAAGAAAAGACAGGGAACATAGGTTTGTAGATAATAAAAAGTTGAATTTTACGCAGTTTTTTGCATTTTTTTTAACTTTTTTTTAGCGTTTGTATTTATAAAAATTGTACCTTTGCACATATCTAAGGGTTACCTGCCATATGGGGAAAGGATGTACGGTATTGAAAACGAAAAAGAAATAAAACACGAATTAAAAATAAAAAAAAAATTATTACGTTGTATTGTTGTTGAAAATTAATTTACAATGGATAATTTAAGCATACAGGAACGTTCAATAATGATGTCAAAAATTAGGTCAAACAATACAAAACCTGAAATTTTGTTGAGAAAAGCACTGTTTGCAAAAGGATTTCGTTATAAAATAAACGATAAAACGTTACAAGGAAAACCTGATATTGTTTTACCAAAATATAAAACCATAATATTTGTACACGGTTGTTTTTGGCATAATCATAAAGGTTGCAAAAGAGCACATTTGCCTAAATCAAACATTGAATATTGGAAAAATAAAATTAAAACTAATGAAGAAAGAGATTTCAAAAATAAAGAAATTTTAAAACAACTCGGTTGGAATATTATAGTTGTTTGGGAATGCGAAATAAACAAAAAAGAAAAAATAGAACAGGCCGCAACAATTTTAATTAGAAATTTGAATAATTTTGAATTTAATTCAAAAAAAATTGTACCTTTGTAAATTGACATATTATACTATAATAATAGATGATGAGCAAAAACACAGAATATAAACCTAAGATTGTTTCCCTTTTTTCAGGATGCGGAGGGCTTGACCTTGGATTTCATAATCAGGGTTATGAAACCATTTGGGCTAATGATTTTGCTCATTGGGCTTGTGAAACTTTCAAAAAAAACTTCGGCAACATAATCGTTGAAAAAGATATTGAGCAAATTGACCCTTACAAAGATAAATCTATCCCTGATTGCGACTTGATTTTAGGTGGTTTTCCTTGCCAAGATTTTTCTATGATTTGGAAACAGCCGGGATTAAAAGGCGAAAGAGGAAATTTATATAAAAGTTTTTTGCGTTTTGTTGATGCAAAAAAACCAAAAGCATTTGTTGCAGAAAATGTAAAAGGACTTTTAACAGCAAATGAAAAAAAGGCAATTCAAAAAATTATAGAAGATTTTGATAAAATAGAGCCGGGATATGTGGTAATCCCTAAATTGTACAAATTTGCTGAGTACGGAGTACCGCAATTTAGAGAAAGAGTTTTGATTGTAGGAATTAGAGTAGATACAGGATTTCATTTTGAACATCCAGAACCAACGCACGGAATAGAAGGTGGAAAGCCATATTTTACAGCAGGTAAAGCATTAAAAGGTGTTGAAAAAATACCTTCTAATTGCAATAATGAATTATTAAAAATTTCCGAAAAAACTTGTGAAATGTTAAAACTTATTCCCGAAGGTGGAAATTTCACTGATATTCCCAAAGATAATCCTTATTACGTAAAAGGTTTGATTAGCCACGTTTATAGAAGATTAAAACTTGACGAGCCGTCAAAAACAATTATTGCAGCAGGCGGAGGAGGAACTTGGGGTTATCATTTTCCAGAACCGCGGGCATTAACAAACAGAGAAAGAGCAAGATTGCAGTCTTTCCCTGATGATTTTATTTTTGAGGGTTCAACTACAGAAGTCCGCAGACAAATCGGAAATGCCGTGCCGCCAAAAGGTGTTGAAGAATTAGCAAAAAAACTTTTGCCACTTTTCAAAAACGAATATAAAATGAATAATTTAACGCAGATGAGAAAACAACTAATGAATATGCCTTTCTCAGAACGATTAGCAATGATAACCGCTTAATTTTTACTGTCTATGGAATTACTTTTGTCAAATTATCCTCCTGCGAAATTTTCAAATAGAACTACACAAAAAGTTTGGCTTGAAAACTTATCAAGAGCCGAACATGTTAGAATAGCAACAGGCTTTATTTCTTCAGATTCCTTAATAGACCTGAAAAAAATTATTGAAGATAATGAAAAACCATCTATTGAAATGCTTGTCGGCATGCACTATTTTGACGGTTTTACAAGGCAGCAATACGATTCTGCTTTATCTTTGAATGAAACTTTACAAAATAAAAAGAGAGGTGCAATTTATTTGTCTAATACTGTACGTTTTCACGGAAAACTGTATTCGTTTAACAAAAACAATCAATGTTTTGGAGCGGTTGTCGGTTCATCAAATTTAAGTAGTCTCTTCAATTCTGCTTACAGACTTTATGAAACCGATTGTTTTTTTGAAGGTGATAATGCCAAAACAATAGATAAAACTATTCAAAATTTATTCGGCAAACTCGGCAAAGTAATTACTAATTTTCAGATAAATAACTTTGTTGGAAATAACGATTTATTAGAAAATCACTACGGAGTCAATAGGGTTTCACATGAAGAATTGACAAAAATTTTATCAACAAAAACAGATGTATTTTTTGAGATACCAATGAAAGTAGAGGCAAAAAGCAATTTGAATTGTTTTTTTGGCAAAGGAAGGAAAGACCAAAGAGGTTTTATTATGCCTCGTCCTTGGTATGAAGTTGAGATAATTGTTCCTGTTTCAATTACACGATTGCCAAATTATCCTGCGCATAGAACTTTTGATGTTGTAACAAATGATGGTTGGCGTTTTAGTTGTAAAACAACCGGAGATTATGGAAAAAATCTTCGTTCTTCGGACGATTTGTTGATTTTGGGAAAATGGATAAAAGGCAAATTAGAGCAAAATGGACTTCTTACAATGGGAACTCTTGTAACAGAAGATGTTTTGTCTAAATATGGAAAAAATAAAATGAAACTAACTGCTACTACTAATCCAGATTTATGGTTAATCGAATTTTAGTTACTAAATATGAATAATTTATCGGAATATCTAAATAAAATTGATAATCAAGGACTTGTTGAAACAATTACAAAGACTTCAGATTCCGTATTTGCAAATATTCAGCGAAGTTTTGATTATTCAAATTCCATTAACGGACTTTTATTAGGAAATGTACAAAGCGGTAAAACTGCACAAACATTGGGAATTATTGCAAAATTAGCAGATGAAGGTTTCCCTATTTTTCTTTTTCTCACAACAGACAGTGTCTATCTGCAAAAGCAAACTTTGGAACGTACAAATGAAAGTTTGACAACCTTTTTTGTGTTTGATGAGTATGACGATTTTAAATTTTTGTCGTCAAAAATGAGAAAACCAATAATTGTTGTTTTAAAGAAAAATACAAGGGTATTAAAAAAGTGGCGAAATTTACTTTCCTCTTCGGGCTATTGTTCTGCAAAACCGATTGTTATTGTTGATGATGAGGCTGATGCAGCAAGTTTAAATACTCTTGTAAATAAAAATAAAGTAAGTACAATAAACAATCATCTTAACTCAATCAAAAGTTTAGCAAGCAGCAGTATATATTTACAGGTAACAGCAACCCCTCAATCTATTTTATTACAATCTGAAATTTCAGGGTGGCAACCCGCATTTATAAATTATTTTAAACCGGGAAATGGTTATTTAGGAGGAGACTTTGTATATTCCGAGCCAAAGTCATATTGTATTCGTTTGACAGAGGAGTCAGAATCAGATGATGTTAAGGACGACAGTGAATTTATTCCAAAAGGGTTGCGAGATAGCATAATATCTTTTTTGGTGGTTTGTGCAGAATTTCAAATAAAAAAAGAAGACACTTGCAATTTTTTGATACACCCAAGCGTAAGAATAAAAGACCACGAAGTTTTTGCTGGCAAAGTTGGCGAGTATTTGAATTTTTTACTTGAAGAATCAGAAACAGAAATCACAACATTTGAAGAAAATCTACATTATGCGTGGTTAGATTTACAAAAAACAAAACCTGAAATAACCAATTTTGAAGATATTAAAAATGCATCTCTAAAATTATTATTTGATTTAAAAATAAACACCGTTATATTAAATTCAACTTCGGCAATAAAAACAGATTATAATACAGGTTTTAATATAGTTATAGGTGGTAATAGTTTAGGTCGTGGAATTACATTGCCAAAACTGCAAACTATTTATTACTGTCGTAAATCAAAAACACCACAAGCGGACACTTTTTGGCAACATTCCCGAATGTTCGGTTACGACCGAGACGCTGGTCTAATGAGAATTTATATTCCGCCTACATTACATCATTTGTTTACAGAGTTGAATAATTCTAATCGTGTGTTAATAAAACAGATAGAACAATTTGGATTGGACGGTATTCAGTTAATTTATCCTAGAAAAATACGACCCACTCGCAAAAATGTTATTGACAACGAGTTTTTAAATTTTGTAGCGGGTGGAGTAAACTTTTTTCCAAATAATCCAATTGAAAATTATACGGAACAAGTTGATGAATTACTTTCAAATTATCAGTATGAAAATGAAACAGAAACAACAACCTTTGATACGATACAAAATTTATTAAAATATGTTGGCAGTACAGAAATTGTAGATTGGGATGTTGAAAAATTCGCAAATTGTGTACAATCGTTAAGTGTCAAGCGTCCAAGTACAAAATGCTATCTTATAATTCGTAGGAATAGAGATATTTCAAAAGGAACTGGAACATTACTATCCCCTACCGACCGTAAAATTGGTGATAAACTAAACAAAGCATTAACTCTAACGATGTACCGTGTTAATGGTCAAACTTCAAAAGGTTGGAGTGGTAAACCGTTTTGGATACCTAATATTAAATTTCCCGACGATGCCTGTTTTTATGATGTAAAAGGTTAAAATAAATATAATGAAAACAATGAAACATACGGCAGGTAAGAAGCGGTTTGCCAAAATGGCGGGTGCACTCCCGCTGAAAAGATATTACGAACTTGCAACTGCTATAGAAAATTTTGCTGTGAGGAATAGTAAATTTAAAAAAGATGGAATCATTGAATAAAGTGGCAAAAATTACGCTGCTGTTTTGGATAATGAAAATTATCTGCACTACGCTTGGCGAAACGCTTGGCGATTTTTTCTCCATGTCGCTGCTGGGCGGCACGTTACAATTGAATATGGATTCGGCGTATCTGATTACGCTCGCTTCGATGTTGGTAATTTTTGTTGTGGTTTTGAGCATACAACTATCACTGAAAAAATTTACCCCCCCAATCTATTGGCTCGTAATCATTGCCACCACAACGCTCGGCACGGAAATTTCAGATTTTATGGACAGAACCCTGCATTTTGGGTACGCATTTGGAAGTTTAGTGCTGGTTATCTGTTTATTAACAACGCTTTTGCTTTGGTACAAACGTTACCGCAGTTTGGAAGTTTATCCAATTTTTGAAAAGCCGAAAGAGATTTTTTATTGGGTAGCGATTCTATTTTCCAACAGTTTGGGAACGGCATTCGGCGATTTTCTAAGCGACAACGCAGGATTCAGTTATTTGCAGGGAGCGTTGATTACGGCTTCGATAATTGTTGTGGTAATTTTGCTGCATTATTTTGTAAAAAAAATCAATGCCGTGTTGCTGTTTTGGATTGCGTTTGTGTTTACGCGTCCGTTTGGAGCAACTTTCGGTGATTTTTTGACAAAACCGCTTGCAGACGGTGGACTCAATTTCAGCCGCCTGCTCGCCTCGCTTACTTGCCTTGTATTGATTGTATCGCTGATTTTTGTGTCAAATAAAATGCAAAAATCGGATACACAAACAGATTAAATTGCAATGAAAAACGATATTAAAACTTTTTTTGCCATTGTGTTTTTGTTGTTATTTTCAACCAAGGCGTTTGTGTATTGCACAGCAGTACATTAGTCGGATACAAAGTTTTCGATTACCTTGAAATAATGGGAGAATTTTACATAGAAAAAGATATAAACTCAAACGCTGTGCCCGTTTCAGACAAAAAATTTTTTTTACCGCAAAGTTCGCAAAGAATTTTCGCAAAGGACGCAAAAAAATCATAGTATTCATAGTCAATCACATAAATCAAAGTTCAGACAAAATTCGCACACAGATAACACTGATTTTACGGATTATCACAGATTTATTAACCAACCACTAATCACTAACCACTAATTTATACGTATAGTCCTTGTGGAATTTTCCTATTTATGTTCTATTCCTACAAGTTTTGGTATTTGATTTAGTTGTTCTCCATACTTAACTCTATAATCCCAAAATGTCCATTAGTGGAATGGCACCTCAAACTTATTCTTAATCGGTACTATTGCTTCCACAGAAAATGTACTCATAAGTTTGTACCCGATTTTCGTAAAATGATTGCGGCATTACAACCGCCAAAGCCAGATATTAATTTCAAACACGCTGGTTTAGAAGATGTTGTAACTTCAGTATTTATAGTTATGGGGGTAACTCCCAAATCGTTAAATCCATGACTTTTCAGTATGATATTATCCTGCAAAGCATAAGCCGATATAATTGTTTCCACTATTCCCGCAGCGCCCAAAGTATGCCCAAAATACCCTTTCAAACTATTGACAGGAACATTTTCCAAGCCGTATCGGCTTATTGCGACCGCTTCCATTTCATCGTTGTAAGGGGTTGCCGTGCCGTGAGCGTTGATAAATCGTATATCGTTTATATCTTTGTTTTTCAACACTTTGGCAATGGCATCAAACAAGCCGTCTCCTGTACGTGATGGACCCGAAATATGATTGGCATCATTGCAAATTGCGCCATGTTCATAAAAAACAGCATCTTGCGAAACGTTCTCATCGTCAATAGTATAAATAATTGTAGCCGCAGCCTCTCCCAAATTCAAACCTGTACGATTTTTATCAAACGGCTTGCATACCTGATTGGACAAGGCTTTAAATGACTGAAACCCAGATATAATAAATTTAGACAGTACCTCCGCTCCTATCACAACCACATATTTTGCCCGCCGAGCCGACAAGCAACGAGCCGCCGCAATCTGAGCCGCAACCCCCGAAATACAAGCATTGCTCACCACCAAGGGCGGATTTTTATTCCCAAAATAGTTGGAAATCAACTGCGCCGACCGCCACAAATAAATACGCTCCGACTCATACAATTCATTTTTTTCAAGTAATTCGATATTCCCTTTCGTGGTAGAAAAAATAAATAAAACATCATCACCAGACGGGTCAATGCCTGCATGGGAAATAGCATAATAGACAGACAAAATAGCCGACTTTTCCAACTTGGTATAAGGTATTTTGTTGCTATGCGGCAAGTAATAAAATTCGGCATCTAATTTTTCTTCATCCAACAATGAAGCGACAATGGGTTCGGGAACATCAAACGCCTTTTCATACTGTTTCAAACCGATTTTTCCCGCCTTGACAGATTGATAGTTTTCCTGCGAAGAAAAGCCTAACGAAGAAATAATATTTGTACCT
>Ga0209628_10003568_pt1 | contig 10981 bp, 5 predicted proteins | sample TergutCu122P4_FD_187285 | JGI IMG/M metagenome (GOLD analysis project Ga0209628, IMG submission 187285) | Cubitermes ugandensis P4 segment gut microbial communities from Kakamega Forest, Kenya - Cu122 P4 (SPAdes) (version 2) | ecosystem: Host-associated > Arthropoda: Insects > Digestive system >...
CCCACTGAGGTCTTTTTGTCACCTTACCAGTCTCTATGGGGTTGTGGTAAATCATTTGCAGTCACCTGTACCTGCCCAACAGTCAGCCACAGTCTTTCTGGGTAACCACTTACTGTGTGTGCCCCCTGTAATGCATCCTCTTTGTGCCACACATGTTAGTGGAATGTTGAACGTATGCTAAGAAATTATGATTGTTTCACCTGGTATGCATTATCAGTGAAATATTTTGCAGTAACCATGTGTTTTGTGCCAAGTTTTATTCTTTTAATAAGCCAGTAATTGTTATCTAAGTTCAGTGTCCTTTACTATTCTATTAAGTGGCTTCTACTAACATACACTTGCAAGTAGCCTGCATGGCTCATCTGTGTGTTGTATATTCATGAATAGCCTCAGTAGGTGATGTGCATATAAAACTACTGTTGTTCCTACTGTTGCCACTATAGAACTATTTTTTACAGGCATTCTGCAGTACCATTACTGGCACCCTTACTACACAGGCTGTCATGAGGGGTGTTGGTGTTGGGGACACTGCTGCCACACCCTTTGCCGCAGCAGTTACATGGATTCTGAAGGATGGGATGGGAATGGTTGGAAGAATAACATTTGCTTGGTTTGAGGGGTAAAGAAGCAATTTGCTTGCACTCTTCCTAGACGTTTCTTTGAATAATTTGGCTCTATTTTGCATATCCCATAAAAGTAAAAAGTAGAAAAGTAGTGTCTAGAAGACACCTGCATAGTTCTGTTTCTTAGCTTGTTTAGCACAAGTTGTTTAAGACTGTTATAATTAATGAACCTGGGTGTGCACTGTCTGTATCTGTTTCTGGTCTTATATGCAAAGGATTTTAAAACAGCAACTCATTAGTCCTTGTGCTGTATCATTGATTCTGGGCAACTGACATGACTTCACCTTTCATTCTTCTATGTCTGATCACTCCAATAATACTGGGTGATAAGTACAAATTATGAAGCAACTAATTATGAGATTTTTTCATCTGTTCATCTGCCTCAGTTGAAATGCTGTCCTCAGTACTGTTTCCTCTTTTTTTTTTTTAAATATAAAAAAAGGAGGTTATGGCTTGTGTGTTGTAATGTTTAGGGTTTTGAGTTTACATGGAAAGATAAAAATATTATTTCTTGTGCAATAGGTGTAAGTTTCCACCTTTTTATATATATATAATCTTGTTGGGACATTCCAGAAAATAGTCCCAGCTTATTTGTATCCTGTGTTGTGGTTCACTGTTTTAGAACTCGTTTGGATGGAGATTGCAAGAAATGGCGCCTCTTTGCTGATATTTTAAATGATATGGCAATGGCATTGGAACTTCTTCTACCAATGTTTCTAACTTATTCAACACATATTCTCTGCATTGCAACAGCATTAAAGTCCATTGTTGGTGTAGCTGGAGGGGCCACCAGAGCAGCTATAACCCAACATCAGGTATGAGGCTAGTAGGCAGTGTCTCAGAAGTCTCATGTGGCATTGCTCAAGTCCAGTTCAAAAGTTGTGCAGTTTCAGTGTTATACTCGTAAACAGCAGCTCTGCATTATGTAATGGCAAAAATAAACTGACAGTTTGTCAGTATTCTTTCTTCATTGTGCATAGTTACAAAGAAATAATTTAAAAAAAAGTGCATTACTACAAGGTGTCCAAAAGATAAGATTACATTTAGACTTCTTAAATTAACCAGGCGTCTCTTAGTCCTTAAATATATTTTTATTGACCTAAATGCAAGTACATGTTTTGTGATCCCATGTTGTCATGTTTAGATGCATTTGCGTAAAGTGAAGATTAATACAAACTCATGAGATGTTTCTTATAAGGGTACTGTGTGTTGTAGTCTGGGTTTTCATCTAGTATGGAGTCGACTGAGCCAATCCCAGTGGCCGTGTGGTCTAATACGTGGGTCTGCGGCCGCTCGCTTGCTGGGATTGGAGGTCAAATCCCACCAGGGGCATGGATGTCTGTCTCTTTTGAGTGTTGGGTAGTGTCAGATAGAGGTTCCTGCATAAGGCTGATCATTCATCTAGAGGAGTCCTTCTGAGTGTGGTGTGTCTTGAGTGTGATTGTGAAGCCTCGATAATGAGGAGGCATTGGCCTACTAGGGGCTGTTGTGCCATGGGCGGGGGTGAGTGGGGAAAGTGGAGTATACTGATGTGTTTGTGTTAAAATTAGTGTTTTTCCTTTAAAAGAAAATGTGCTGTTTAATCCACTGAATTTTACTTTGGGGAACTATGGACTTTTGTTCCCGAGTTCAGAGTTGAGGTGGTGAAGGACAGCTGGGGTAATCTAGTTAATGTATCTCCAACTGCTTCCTATGCTGAAACCTTGGTAGCAGGCACCATCTCATTTATCACTTATCAAATCCAGGTCACATGAGAATTTCACCCCAAATTTCCTAGTCTGGAGTTTCTTGGGAAGGGTGGAAGAGTTAAATATTTGGGAACAACCTTAAAGAATCAAAATTCTACTCAGAAAGAAATTAAGAGCAGATTGAAGTCAGGGAATGCTAGCTATCATTCAGTGCTGAATCTTTTGTCTTCCAGTTTGCTGTTCAAAAATATAAAGATTAAGGTATACAGAACTATAATTTTGCCTGTTGTTTTATATGGGTGTGAAACTTGGTTGTTCATATTGAGGGTGAAACATAAGCTGAAGGTGTTTGAGAATAGGGTGCTGAGAAGCTTAATGATCTGTACTCCTGACCAAACATTCTTCAGGTGATCAAATTGAGAAGAATGAGGTGGGCAGGGCATGTAGCATGTATGGGGGAGAGGAGAGGTGTATTCAGGGTTTTGTTGGTGAAACCTGAGGGAAAGAGACCATGGAAGATCCAGGTGTAGATGGGAGGATAATATTAAGATTGATCTTCAGGGAGTGGAATGGGGGGCATGGACTGGATTGATCTGATTCAGAACAGGGACAGGTGGTGGGAGCTTGTAAATGTGGTAATGAACCTTCGGGTTCCATAAAATGCAGGGAATTTCTTGATTAGCTGAGAACCGGTTAGCTTCTCAAGGAGGAGTAACCTTTGTAATGATAATTGCAACATGATATGTGTTATAATGGTGCTGATTTTTTAGGTGCCAGATGTAAAAATGGTTTTAAATTATTTTAGTATCTGTGGGCTGACACATGGTCACTGCTGTTCTTCCATTAATTGCCACTTACTGGAATAATGCCCACTTTCTGTATGGGCTTGACGTCATCTGGTCTGTACTAAGCCACTTCATATTTTATGTTTATCATCCTGTTGTGTTAATTGTAAAAAAGAAAGATTTTAAATACCATTAAGTGAAATAAATGGCATTTGACTGTAGATGGATTTGTGACAGAACAGATGATGAAGGCCTCTAGTGAATTTTTCTTGGGTGCCAGGTGGAGTGCCATCAGCAAAAAACATATTTTCTACCTTGTTCTTCTTTACTCCGTCAGGCTCTTGATTAGAAGGACTGCCGCTCTTGCTATCACTTTGACCATCACATTCACTGCCAGAATTGAGGCTATTTATTTCATCTGTAACATCTGGAACAACAACAGCATTTTCCCAGTACTGTTTCAAAAGGGTCTAATCAAACCATCCAAATCTCCTGTATTATGCCATTTTTTTATCTCAGGTAATTTTTGTACTGATACATCTATTATGACTTTTTTCCTGACAGCTTTTTTTTTTAATCCATGAAAATTCATGGGGATTTAGGTCACATACGGAGAAAAGTCATGCAACTGTATGCCTGTGACTTTACAAAACTCTGTCACTATTGTAGCTGCAAGATTTGAGATTCTCACATTGGTTTGATGAAGATTTAAGTCTTCTGGGATGTGATGCTGTGTTAATTAGTAACTAGCTACAGATGTTTCAGAGCAGCTTGCTGCCTTCACCTTCAAGATTCGAGAAATTGACCTTGAAGATGGAGGCAGTAAGCTCCTTTGAATCATCAGTAACTACTTACCAATCACCACAGTTGTCTTATTCCCGAAGACTTGAATTTTCAACCTTCAACTCTTCTCTTTGGGCTTCAGTGGAAGAATAAAATGATAGAGATCATTTTTACATATGGATTCTAGCAGTCAAGCTCCTTGTGTAACAGTGCTGTCATTTTCCATTTTAGGACATGATGTTGGTGGTTTGTGAGGCTGCTTGCATTGATATTGTACACTGGTGGAAGGTTTGGAATCACTTTATTGTTTACCCATTTTTCAAAACTGCCTCTTCCTTTGGGCATGGCAATTCTGTGTTGCACACCCAGCCCTTTGAATCAGTTTTCCGTTGGGGAAGGGCACCATGACTAATGGCAGGCCTTGGCATTAGCAGTATTAATCATTTGAGTTGTGCTATGAGAGACTTAGTTGTTATTAGGCATGTCACTACTTAGTTGGAAGACCTATACAGCCAGTTTAACCAAAGGAGATGTTAATGGGGATGTGGCAGGCCATTAGACCATATTTGTATAATCATTGTATCACCTCTCATGACTTTCTTATTGTGCTTGCAAGTATGGGACCATTGCTTTAAATAACAATGACTAATAACTTTCCAGGCAATTCGAAATAACATGGCAGATGTTTCAGCAAAAGATGGAAGTCAAGAAACATTTGTCAACTTGTGTGCTTCTGTTGTTGGTATCATAATTTTGGCCATCTTTGATGAAGGAAAGTAAGTAATTTAAGGAAACGGAATGAGCTGTCTGAGAAACTCGATTAGTGTATTCTGAATACCAGGTGATGCTGTGTGAGACTTTCAAGCTGTGTTACATGATACATGTCACTCAACAAATGCTCTGTAGTGGATTGTTATGTCTGTTGTTCCTCAGTCTGATATTTTCTGTGTGAGGTCATGTGTTTGTATGACTTAGTACGAAATATTACCTGTAATTAATTTTGGTGATATTTTTAGTGGAAATTCATAAGAAATAAGAAAACTAAAATACTTTCAGAGAACCATTTTATGGTCCCTTTTATTTGAGCCTTCCAGTTGTTCCCCTGTATATATGGGACAAAACCACTGAAGAACTACATGTAAAAATTCCCCACACATCCAGGGATTACATCCATGGACCTTAAATTTTCTAACAGAAAATGGTTTCAGTCCATTTCTCTGCATTTGTTAAAACCACTTTTTCTTAAAAAGTCCACATTTAAGTAATGTTCATTTGTAAAATGTATTGTACATTCTAACTTGGTTGTCATTTTACACTATTTATGAAGGGCAGTAATACCAGCTTAAAGGGAATTTACTTCAAGTTGCATTTTCTGGTCCCAATTTACCATACATAAAGAGAACCCTTTATATCAGCATTTTCTGAATGATAGTATTAAATGAAATTAGGTGGTCAGCTGTACATTCTGGCTGATTCTGTCCGCAGGAGAGATATTCTTGTACTCCATTACAGAGCTGAGTCAGTCCTAGATCCAGTCTGACTATGCTAGTTAAGAGAAAAGTGAATCTTTCCTTCACAGAGAATCACAGGGGCATTATCCATCCTGTAGCCAGTTATTTAGTAATTGAAGTAAAAGGTAAAGGAGTCCCATAACAGGCCCAGTGTGGCCCAGAGGGTTCCAGGAGGTTTAGGCTCCCAGATTTCATGACATTCGGCACATGAAGGTGGTGAGGTTGTCAGCCTCACGCACCGGCCACCTTTACCTCCAGGAAATGTTCCTGGTACTCATTTTCACTAGGGGCTGAGTCAACCCCAGGGCCACGGTATGGTTAGAAGGAATATGTCACTGAAAAATCCAGTGACACCACTGGGAATCGATCCCGGGACCGTTCGACTAGTAGCGCAGCGCCTTAACCACTACGCTGCCCCAGGCCCCAGTAATTGAAGTAGCCCAGTTAATTTAAACAGACATTCTGATCAATCATTAACAATGTTACTGTGGCTAAGTAATGTTTGTGGCAGTGAAGAGTGAGTTCATATCTGAAATGACGACTGAAAAAATCCATTTGCTTGCTCACCTGATGAAAGCAGACATTACTGTTGGGCAAGAAAAAAATGTCATGTCACCTAATTGTCTTTGACTGTTAACTACTTGTGTGAATTTTGTTTGTGTGTGTGTGTTTTTTTTTTTTAAATATCAGGCAGAACTTAAGCTCTGTGTTAATTATGATCATATATAATACATTTATAAAAATGTTGGCCATACTTTTTTTTTACTTATGCCCATTAAGGTGCAGTCATTACATGGGACACTGTAGATTTTAAAAAAAACAGTGTTTATAACCTTTGCTTTTACTTGTGTACAGTGACATTAAACATTAAATCAAATTAAATTAAAGTGCACTAATACAGAATGGGAGCATGACTTATTAATCGTACCTGAGGGAGGTTTTTCTTAATTTTCCTTCACCAAAACTTTGAACTACCATTATTTCTTTGCCCACTGCAAAATATTTTAAATAAAATCATAACTTAAGTATAATACAGTCACAAACTCTTATAACATAATGAGAGGGAATGCATAATTTGTGTTATAAACAAGTGTTGTTCTAACCAAGGAGTGTGATATTGTTAGGAATTAACTGATATGACTATTTTTATGCTGTATATAAGGTGTCACATAAACCAGTGTTGTTGTAAGTGGGTTTGACTGCACATAGTTCTGTAGCTGTCATCAATACATGTGTGTTTTAAGACCATATTAAGACTATTACTGCCAGTATACCACAGTCACACATATTCACATAATGGTACTTAAGATGCATGAAAAAACAAAAGTTTATTCCACCATTAGGCTTTAAGGATTAATTGTAGTGATGGAAATTTGTCATGGCTGTGCATTCTCCAGTATGTTTTGTCTCATTACATGTATGGATATGGAACAGAAAGCAAATGAGTGACACACGGTACACTTGCAGGATGGGCTGACAATCAGGGAGACAGTGGAAGTAGGTTCAGTCCACCCTGGCTTCCTAGAATACTTTGCTTACTTGCATTTGCAGCTCATAAAAAATGTTACACCCATTGTCGGTGTTGGCAACCCACATTAAATTACATGCCGTGTGAATTCCAGGCCATAAATTAATGTGTATATATTGTATTTCATTAACCCTTTGGCATTAGAGTGAAATGTCCAATGTGAACTCTAGCAGATGGGACTTTATGGCACTGGAGTTAGATGTCCAGTGTGAGCTCTAGGAGATGGAAATTTCAACAGGGGCTGTATAAGAGGGATGCATAAGAGCAGTCATATTTGTATAACAGCATTTTTTGCGTGACAATGTGTGTTACAAATACAGAAGGCTATGTAACATTCAGTAGCAAAGGGTTAACACGGTTCAGTCCTAAATGTAGCTTCTGGTACATAAAAAACCACTTTCTGTCTAACACTCTATCCACACAGACAATTACACAAATCATAACTAAAAGTATGTGGATGATGCAAAATTGGTATGATATTTGACATCAGTTTTTTTATAGAAATGTTCAAGAGATCCACAGAGGTCCACATATACTGTACCTGGTAGCACCATAAACAAAACCACTCTTTTCTGTGTGCTGCAAACTTACTAAATGTTTTGTATCATATCTGCATGGATCATTGAAGTTGGCTGAAGGTTTAAAGTATCTGACTTGTATTTAGGAAGTGCCAAATTCAGTTCTCAGCTGGGACACTGGCTATCCTGACAGATTTTTACTGGTTTTCTTAGCATCTCGGCAGATGGTGGGGTAGTACCTTAAATTAGGTCATACATGCTTCATTTCACATCCTTTCCAGTTCATTATTCACCATCATCCTGTCATTTGCTGCTACACAAACTTGATCTACTGACAGCATTTTTAAATAAATATGTGAAAACAAATGTGCATGTTCCATGCAACATGGGTATTGTACACTGATGCCTTGTTCACAATACATATAGGTTTGTTTGGCACCTGTTCACTGTCTTCACTTTCATCCATCTGTATGCCAACTACCAAGCAGTGCTCTCCCTCAAGTTGGTAACATTGAACAACGCACGGCTTATTTTGTTACTTCGAACGTACCTTCGCATGGAGATGGCTTTGTCACCTCAGGTGGTCAACAAAGAAGAGGCTGTGATATTGGGAACAGGACTGTCTGGTAATTACAGTAAACTCTTTAACTGAAAAGTATGGACTTCATGGAACCTTGAGTGGATGTGTTAACTATAAAATGTGCCATTTTCAGCTATTTTAGTGTTAACACACTATTAGAATAATGTCTTTTGCCCTTTCAGTATTCCTTTAACCCTTTGACGCCGGAATTAAATCCCTCTGAGCAAGGCTCCCTGCTGGAATTTTTTACTGGGGATTTTAAATTTTAATGCTTACTCTTAGGGGAAAAAAAAGCATATCTCATAGACTTTTCCTTCTAATTTAATGAAATAAAATTTTGCACTGTGCTTATGAATTGGTTAATCTGGGAAAAAATGTTCACCTAGTTTTATAATAAATTTAGGCCTGCGAATCACAAGTTTTACATACAATGTGGTGTAAATAGTTCATTACTCACATAATTCTGGCTGCTGCATAAGGTCTATGGCACCTTGGATCACTGTTTTATCATGACACACAGTATACACAAACAGGATGATATATTACAAATTTAATTTGTGTGATATTCCGCAAAAAAAGGCACCACACACAGTTTCACGTCACATCTGGCGCAATTGTATGCTGTGCCCTTTCTTTGGCCGCAAAAAGAACACAAGACAGCAGAGCAGTGGGGTGATTTTGCTGGCCATTGTTTGTTATGGCTACTTGTGCTGAGCTTCCTGCTGTTGTTCCTCTTCATCTTCTTCCTCAAAATAATCTTTTAACAAGCTAGCTTTTGCACCTGATTCCTAGGCGGTGCCAGCAACCAGATTTTCTCTTACGGTTTCCTCCTCAAGTTTTATTTATTTTTGTTCCGGCCACTGCTCAGAGACCCACAATCATCTGCCTTGTGTTTACTGCTATGTATGACTCGGCACAGTTTCAGACACGTAATACCAGTGAGTATGAACGTCTTCTATAGTGAGAGCAAAACAGATCTAAAGCTATGATGTGACTGCTTATAAAAATTCCAGCTATTGGAGGGTGCCCAAAACATTGTTACTACATTGACGGCTGTATGTTGCATGTTACTACACCACAACCCCTACAGATTACCCCAGCACTACAAGAGGCATGTCTGTGGGCCCTTCTGTAGCTGTAAACATCAAGTTTTGTGGATATCTCTGATTTTTGAGCATTAGTTTTGTCTGAATTATATGGGTACAGTACGCCACTGACAAAATTTCTGTCAACAACTAGAGTTCACTTCATAGGCCAGTGTTGATATTTCAACCCACAGTGCACTCCAGAGCGAGCAATAATCAAAGCACGCTGAGTTAGAACCGTATTATGTCAGCTGGGAAAAATGCGCAGTTACGAAGTGTCTACGTATATCGGTGTTTGTGGAGGGGTTTAGGAGGTGGAGGGGGTACATTCTGGTTCCCGCACGAAAGCCTGAACTTCAAGGGTCCTGCAAGATAGCAAGCCACAGCAGTTAACAGAATAGGAATGAACAAAATTCCTCCAAACATCGACACACTGTTTGCGACGTATATATAAGTCGTTCGGCATTAAAGGTTTAATATGTTTTTGACTGACGTGAGGTTGATGTCGTTGTTAATGTACTAACGCAGCTGGATTTTAATCTACCAACATGATTGGAGTGGAGGTGGCGGGTAGTGTATTGAATCCACCATGTGACTCATCATTTAAGTGCGGCCATAACCTTTTATTGTTATGTACTGTTAAAACCAGAATTTTCACATTATGACAGCCACTGAATGTCATCCAATAGAATTAGATAATGTGAAAAATGAGATTTTTTATGCTTACATATGTGAAATACTGTCAGTAGGTAAAAATGAAATTATGTTAGCTCTTTAGGGAACACGATATGACAGGAAGAAAACCTGAGAATACTTCGGTAATAATAATTAGATAGATGTAAAAGTCAGTGATGAATCCTATGAAGAAAAACTGTTACCAGAAGCAATGACCAGTGGATTATGGAAGACTGTCTGATAGTTTCAGGAGATATCGGCAGTTCAGAATATGTAAATTCTGTGAATAGTTGATAATTTACTGGCACCAATTTTAGCCTGTACATTGAAGAAATCAGAGTTCTCAGAGCAGTGCAATACCAGAAGAAATATTATCAAAGTGTTTCCTGGCCTGAAACCTGTTGCAGGGAAAATGTGAAATGCCATTTCTGATTTTCTTTAAATAATTGATATAGCTATATTCATTAATATTACAAAACACAGAGATATGTGCAAGTAGATTGAGAGTAACTGAGTGGCCGTTGATAGTCAGGGATCTCAAGTGCACAAACTAGATCCAGGGATGAAATTATGGCTTTGTTGGGTTATCTGACCTTAGGAACCAAGAAAATATGACACAAATGTTCCAAAACCGTGGAATTTTTATGAGCTAGTAATAAAAAATATAATTGGATCATGTGTCAGCTACAAAAGATTATTTACATTGCAGTTGTGAAACTGTGACATCAAACTGACAGGTATCAGAATAAAAAGATAAATCACTGCATGTACACAATGTGCTGGATCACTTTGTAATGGATTGCAAGAATATTCTGGAAAAGTTTAAGGGCTTGATTTTTTGCTGCAAAGAGGGTACATGGAAGAAGAAGTGACAAGAGGAGAGCATGAGAAGTGTGGAAATGAAAATGTGGATGTAACTTGGTACACGTGAGAATGACCAACAAGATGCAACTTTTTCTCATTAATTTATTCCAATTAAACTGTTCTCTACATGTTTTGAACAAATAATTGTTCATCACCTGATAAATAAACTGATGATTTTCGAAAGAAAGATCATGAGAAAAATATTAGGTCCTATAAGATCAGACGATGGCTACTGGAGAATCAAAACTAATCAAGAAATCAATGACATATTAAAAGGACAAAATATAATTGGGTTTATTAAAAAACAAAGACTGAACTGGTTGGGCCATGTTGAACGCATG
>Ga0209628_10003570_pt1 | contig 10981 bp, 10 predicted proteins | sample TergutCu122P4_FD_187285 | JGI IMG/M metagenome (GOLD analysis project Ga0209628, IMG submission 187285) | Cubitermes ugandensis P4 segment gut microbial communities from Kakamega Forest, Kenya - Cu122 P4 (SPAdes) (version 2) | ecosystem: Host-associated > Arthropoda: Insects > Digestive system...
CTTGCCCTGTATTTTGTGCCAACGTACAGGTGGTATGCACCTCAATAAAATCCAAATAGCCGATGGAACTGTTGGCATTTTTGCTGTACGAGAGCGTTACCTCAATATCATCGCCCGAAGGAATAATATTGTTGTAGGAAAAATCTTGCCAATCGTCTCTGCCAATTGGCATGTTAAAAGAAGAAACTCCATTGATAGATGCCGTGAACATGGATTGAACATTTGATTTTACGGCAACTTTTACTTTCACGAAAACGCGTTTGTCTTTCAAGCGTCCGGGAACGGAAAATGGAAATTTGTACGAGGGCGTTTTATTAAAATCCTCTCCAAGCCAAACGCGGCTCATATTGAAAATTGTTGTCAAATCTTTTTCGTAAACATCTCTAAAATAGTATGTACTGACCTGATGCGTAGGCGTTGCGGCGGAAAGAGCCGCATTGAGAACCTTTTTTTCTTCGCCAACACCCGCATCTACATTTATATAATAATAACCTTGGTTGGTGTAAAAATTCAATTCGTGCGAAAATTGCGGGTCGGAAGAATATTTTGTCTCGTTCCAATTCGTGATTCCCACGCCGTAAAAAAGAATATAATCTTCTTTGTCAAAAATACCGTTTCCATTCGCATCAACTACCTGTATGGCAATTTGTTGCAAATCATCGGGAACGGGTATAGAGGTGGATTCGGGCAGCAATCGTCCGCCGTTCCCAAACACAGCAATATCTTTGGTATAAACGGTTTTGCTGATGCCCAGCGCCGTCAAATCGGAATGGGTTATTTTGTGGATGCCCGTTTTTGTTATCGCTATTTTGTAGAAACTCCCGCTTTTCAAAATGGAATTGGCGGCGTAGGTGTTGCTTTTTTGCGTCCGCTTGGGTAGGGTAGGGGAGAGGCTGCACTCCATTTGGAAGGAAACCAATTTCTCGTAAGAACTCCCATTTTTGCGAAACGGCAGAAAGGCGATTTTCACGTCCGGCTTTTTCCGCGTAGATTCAATGTACGCACGGATATTCAGCGTATCGGCGATTTGCTTTACGTCCAACACTTCCAATTCCTTCGCCGTGAGTTTCTCCCACTGGGCGTTAGAAACCGCAACCTTCGGCTGTAGATTTTCGCTCGCAACGGGGAACTCGCAAAAGAATAGCGGCATAAGTCCGCTCGCAATATCGGTTATCGCATTGTCGAAATACAAGTACTTCCGAACAATCTCCTCGCTGATTCTCTCTTCTCTAACACTATGCCACCTCAACGTATAACTCTCCCTAATCGTCTGTGCCTCAGCAAACTGCACAAAAAACAAACAAAGGGAAACGGCTGCTATTTTTTTCATCTCTACTTTTATTTAAAATTTTATACAATAGATAACGGTGGGGGGTTGGGAATATTGTAATAAGTTTTTTGTGGACAAATGAACAAATAGGCGATTTTTTTATGAAAAAAACTATTTAGTATTCACTTTTTTGGTTTAAAATCAGTTTGAGGGGTTATGTTTTTTTCGTTACAATTAAAAAAGGCTGCTCAAAACGGGCAGTTTATAATGAGCCTTCGATTATAAATCTGTATTTGTGAGAATATCATTCTCATTTTCATTACTCTTTTTTTTCTCTTTTACATATGCTTTTAACTTTCTTAATAAGAAAGCCGTATTTTCCTCTAATGAAAATGCACAAATAAAAACAGCTATCACATTTAATACGTTTAAATCGTTTATCTTATTTTCACCACTAAGGCTAAAACAAAATCCTAATATTCCGATAAGACCACCCCATATCATCATGCGAGCGAGTAATCCTTCTTTTAAAAATTCATAATAAAGATAACAGCCTATCAAAAATGAAAATATTGCAAAACTTAATAAATATCCCATAGATTATATAATTTAAACATTTATAATAAAAGCTTTGTGTTCTAATACGGTAATGTGTCCACTACTGGAGGTAAGTCTTTAATATAATCATATTTGCCTTTCCATATATCCCACGCACACGCTGCTGACATCCACAAAATTTGTGCAGGACTTGAAACTACGAATAAACCGATATCAAAAGGATTGTTATCTCCAAATATTGCCTCTAATCTGACTTTCATACATTCATCCCATTGCCTATCCCATCTGGTTTCGGTATATTTTATGCCATCATCATCCTTGATAACTATTTCACCATTTGCAATTTTTGATGCTATAGCATCTGAAATATTATTCATTCCTATAATTGACTTGCCAAAAATACATAAACGCATTTTTTGTTCATCTTGCATAGAGGAAGATATTATCTCATTTAAAAGATTATCAATATTATTATTGAGATTTTCATGTGGAACTTGAATGAATATTTGATAAATCATTTTCGTATATTCTATTTCATTCGATGCTATTGTATTATTCTCATTATAAAGCCAACTATATCCATTACTTTCAATAGCCTGTTGTACAATAGCCTTCATTTGTTCACCACAAATATCTGGGTTACTGCCTTCTCCAAATCCGAAATCATTCAATGTGGTTTCAAAAGCATTTAAAAATGCATCACTAACCCAATTAAAATCTGTTGTGGTTGCACCTATACTACCCATTAATTTTGTATCTTGAGTTCTTGTTGTATTAAATCCATCATCTTTTTTGCAGGCATAAAAAACCACCATTCCTGCAACCGCTATTATCGTGGCAGTGATTATGCCACCCTTTATAACTCTTTTCATTTTTCTTACTGTTTTATATTAATAATTATGAAAATTATACCTTTGTATCATTCTTTTTTTTTGTTTTTTATAGAACAAAAAAAATCGAGGGGTACTTCTTGAAATTCAGCCCACCCTACACTGAATCGGCAATGCTCATTTTCTCGTTCCCAACAAGAAAGCCATTTTTGTGCTATAAATCATCCGCATACTAACGAAATATAAGCGGTTTTCCGCCTCCCTGCTAATAAGATGTCCGCAACATCTCCACCTCTGCAACGGGAACACAAATTGCAGAGGCTGTATTTGCCTAAGTTCGTTTTGCAAAGAATCCAAATATATTGCTTCGTTGTTCTATTTTTGGAAACTTTTTGATATAAAACAAAGGAAAGTGCATAAAAATGCTTATACAAAAAAGGCATAAAACTTTCCGCTACAAACACAATAAAGCATTGTATAAAAGCAGTTCTTTCTGCCAAGTATCCGATAATCGGTTTCATTATCATAATTTATTTATTCATTTTGCAAAGATACAACTTTTTTTTAAATAAAAAAAACAATTTCGGAACATTTTTTTAAAAATTATTTTTTTAGTTTTTTTTCGCTGCAAATTCCCGATGTCCTGTCCTAAAAAGCATCGCCTACAACCCTTTAAATAGGTATAAAGGTAGCATTTTATTTTCTGTTTTTGCAAAATCTCATTTTTTAAACATTCCGTTAGGAATGTATTGTTCGGTAAAAAAATGTTTTCCACACCCTTTCCCTGCATTCCGTAGGAATGCAACTCTTCACAAACAATCAAAATAAAAACGAATAGAATGATGTTTATCCTACTGGGTTGCATACCTACGGTATGTAAAACTATTGTTGTCTTGTTTATTTTTACCGAGAGGTAATGCCTAACGGCATTTATTTGTGCAAATTCGTGTAATTCGTAGTAAAAAATCTTTTCACGTTTCACAAAAATATTGTATCTTTGCAAAATCGGGATAAAAAGAGTATAAATTATAAGCATATTAACACAATGAATAAGATAAATACGATTTTACAGTTGTTGTGCAGGACAGTTTTTTGTGCTGCGTTTGTTTTGGGCGTTTGCGTCTGCTCGTTTGCACAGGTGGGGCATGGCGGCACGCCTTACAGTTTTAAGAAAAAAGCGGTTAGTTCGTTTGCTACCGTGTCGCTGCCTTCTTTGGACAACCAGATGTTGTTGGAGGAAGAAATAGCGGAAGAGAAAAAAAGCGAGGGCTATCAGTTTGGGAGAGAAATAGCGGTAAACTACCGCTTGGACAACTCAGGCACGTGGGAAAACCTGCCCGATGGCGGACGGCTCTGGCGTTTGGGAATTGTATCGAAAGGGGCGTACTCCATAAATTTGCTCTTTGATAGATTCCACATTCCGCCCGCTTCCAATTTGTTCATTTACACGGCAGACCAATCCTTTGTTTTGGGTTCGTTCACGGCGAAAAACAACAACCGATGGGGCAATTTTGCCACGACCGTACTTCCCGGCGATGCCATAGTGTTGGAGTTTTATGAAGCCGCACAAGACAGAGGCGAGGCTATTATCAATTTGTCGTCTGTGGTACACGGGTACAAAAATGCTTTCTTTCAAAAAGGAAAATACGGAAAATCGGGTTCTTGCAATGTCAATGTTAATTGTAAAGTTGGCAAACCCTATCAGGAAGTAAAACAAGCCGTTGCTTTAATCCTTGCTAAAAACAACGCATGGTGTTCGGGGACGTTAGTTAATAATACGGCACAAGATACCACACCCTATTTTCTTACTGCATATCATTGTATATATCTTACAAGCATTCCGCCTTCCCAGTGGGTTTTTATTTTCAATTATGAAACAGAAAATTGCGAGGGTGGAAATCCTACAACAACTTATTCTGTTAATGGTTCTACTCAGTTAGCCGTAGACTCGGCTTCTGATTTTGCTTTATTGCTTTTAAACGAAAGACCGAAAGGTTTTAACGTGTATTATGCAGGCTGGAACCGCAAAGATTCCTTGTATGAGGGAGCAGTTTCTATCCACCATCCGAGCGGCGATGTAAAGAAAATTTCCGAAGACAGAAAAATGCTGGAAAGTGGAAATTTTTGGGGAGAAGAGAAACCACACTTTCCTGATAATACACATCATATAGTTGTATGGGATACGGGGACAACACAAGGCGGGTCGTCAGGTGCTGGCTTGTTTAATAGAGATGGTTTACTTATAGGGCAGTTGGAAGGCGGGTACGCAAGTTGTAATAATTTGAAAGGAGAAGAATATTTCGGAAAATTTTCCTACTCGTGGACAAACAATGATAGTCCAGACAGCAACCGTTTAGATTATTGGTTAGACCCCTTAGGATTGGGCGTAGAGTTTTTAGAAGGAATGGAAGTCTTTGACACATCAACGCTGAAAATTGTTGAAAAACCGGAAAACACGATTTCCATTTCTCCCAACCCCACCACGGGGCAATTACGAATTACGAATTACGAATTACGGGAAAATGCGGTTATTGAAATTTCTAATATTGCGGGGCAGGTTATACAACGGTCGCCCGTGTCCACCCTGTCCCCCGAAACCACCATAGATATATCTTACTTACACGCAGGATTGTATTTTTTGAAAATAAACGGGAAAGTGTTTAAAGTGGTGAAAATGTGAGAACAAATACCGTCATTGCGGGAACCTGCCCGCAATTCCCCGAACACTTGCAGGGGATTGGCTTTGCCGAACTTGTCCTTGCAGGACTGCGGTTGCCTGCTTTCGCAGGAATGACGGACGCAGATAAAAAATCTTAAAAAATCTTAAAAAATCTTACCAAAATCCCCATTCAGAAAAAAATATTTCTAAACCGCTCATTTTTTAAATATTTTTTTTGTATCTTTGCAAAATGATGTACAGTGATGTGCATTTGGAAAAGTGTTTGCTTTAATTTTGGTTACATGAAACCTAGACAGTTTCCAAATCGACCATAAATAGAGATGATAGCGTTCTCGCTTCGTCGTGGGTTTTACAAATTTGGTTGGTTAGGTAGTCTAGGACCTCATGTGGCTAATAAAAAGATAGTCCCACGTTTTTTCATACGAATTTTTAAAGTAAGATTTGCTTGTTTGGGACTGGCAGGCAAGGAAACGTATTGTTCTAAAAAGAAATGAAAATAATAGAAAAAACACTAATTTTACTTAGCGTTCTCATATTTAATGTGATTAAGTTGTTATTTTGTTTGGATATACTTTGTTTTCAGACAGTTATTGAAACTATAACACAAAAAACAAGTACTATGTGGGCGCTATGATTTGCACGAGTTCGGCTGAGTAAAGTCTGCATTATGCCTTGAGTAATGCAGACGCAATAAAAAGAAAAGGGTATGCGTTAACATATTGACAAGTACGCCGAGAGGTTGAGGTGCAAAAAACCGTGCATCTTGAGAAGATATGAAAAATGAACGTTTATTTTTCATTGATGAAAAAGAGAGTGTTGAAAGTAGTTTGTTTTTAAACAGGCGATGCCTAAAGTTGATTTCAACCCAACGATAGGAGCAAAGCGAAGTAGCAAAAGAGGAAAAAGTCGAAGCCTCTTTAAAAAATTAGACACCCGTGTACATCACACGGCTGATACTGGGTAGTTCCGTATAGTTTTATGATTTCTCTTGCGGGCTTACGAGTTAGGAAACAAGGGAATTTTAATAACCGTCAAACTGCCGATAATTAAAATAAGAAGAAAAGGCAGAATGACCTAAAACAGATAAATTATGTCGAATATTAAAGATATATTAAAGACAAGAAAGTTTATTTATGGTGGACTGACCGCCATAATATTGGTTGCGGGAGTAACGTTTTACGCTTGCAAAAAAGATTCCGAAAATGCTGTTTTTGGGAGTAAAATAATGGGCATCTTGGGTGATGATGGTGAGAGTGGACGACCCTTCCCGCAGTATGAAAATTATACGCCGGCAGAATCCACCATAGAAGGAAAGTTGTTACAGATTAACAACTGTGTAAATAACGTAGAGGGCTATGTCATGCCGAACATGGAAATCAAAGAGGCGGTGTGGTTCTTGGAAGCGTATTTCAATATTGGGGTGTGCCAGAAGCAGGAGTTACCCGCCAAATACGTGAACAAAGAAAGAACGTATTATATGGAGATTCCTATTAGCGAGAGCGATGGAGAGATAATTCTTCATGGTGAGGTTTTGCAACAGCGATACCGTAGTGTATTAACCGAAATTGTTACAACAATTTGCTCAGAGTATGCCATTAACTTTGGCGATGTCTATGTTAAATCCTTGACAGCAGATAATGTCATATTTGGATTAGATATTATGTATGGACCCAAAGGAACTATTGAAGCGATACCTGAACGTGAAGAAATGCCTTACGAGATACCTTTTAATACAAAAAAAATAATAGGTTCTTATTTCAATCCCTTACTTTATCCTGCCGATGGACCGGAATGTCCAATAGCCCGATTTAGAAATGGTTATCCAGGCAGTCCAGCCGTTTTGAGTGATCCTGGTTTAGAAGCAATGTTAAATAAAGAAAAAACGTGGTGGGTACCTGTTGAGGTTACAAATCTAGGTAGTCGAAGGATACATGCGAATATTAAACCCGATATAGACTTTGTCTATAATATAAAAAGACAATTCCTTGAAGACGTAGAGTTAGAAGAATCGGATTATAGCACTTATGGTAATAGTTATAGAGATATTATCTATCAAGATAGAAAATTACAGAATCAAGTTCCGGCAGGTTATGAGCCTTTGTCAGCGTTTGGTTGGATTTTAGGCGTATGGAAAAATTTAGAGAACAAATATCAAGTATATCATGAATTTGGAATACAATCCTACTGTAAATTTGTCTTGCCTAAGCCTTATATGGAAAATGTAAGATGTGAACTCGTTCTATAATATCACAAAATAATTTTCAAATGACATGACTATAAATCATACAACACATAAGGCAAAAGCAGTCATCTGCTTTTGCCTTATTTTGGCGGTAAATGGTTTAACCGCACAAAATATAGAAACGTATAAATACATTATTACTCCTATAGACATTAGCCCTGCAACTAATGTTGATATTTTGGAAATAAACAATCACTATTATATTTTATCTGATGGATGGTCTTATATATCGTCTCAAACAATTCCCACTATAAATATTTTTGATGAGGATTTAAACAGTGTAGAACAAATTTTATTACCTGAAGGTGAGAGAGGTTTTAGACCCTATAAATTTTTTTACGAAAAAAAAATTTTTTATATTTTGGGAACTATTTTAGATAGTCATCAAATTTCTAAACCCTGTTTTGCCAAGTTTGATAAAGAGTTTAACTTAGTACAACCATTTTCTTTATACAACTTGGATGACTCCTTGAATTATTATTTTTGCAATATTATTATGACAAAGAAGAGTGAGTTTATGAATCTAATTGATGTTAAAGGTAGAGAAGGTCGTTTATGGTATATAAACAATAACGGGGAGTTTTTACAGGAAGTTATTTTGCCATATAAGATTTGGGGCAACAATGGATCCATTGTAGAAACCGACAGTAATTATTTTGTGGATTCCCAAAGGGAAGAATATCTATTGAGATTTCCTAAAGACTCTTTGGAAAAGTATGACTCGGTGTACGTAGAACTCTGTGTTTCTTGTTCACCAGAAGGCACAATGGTAGCGGTTGGCAATCAATTTCTCCGTTCCAATAGTTATGTGAATTTTCATGAAGAATGTACAGAGAGTGGAGAAATTGCTCCTGCGGAATTGGATAGGTCTATAGATTTTTTAAACGAAGATATGAGTGTAAAAAAAAGTTTGATATTTGGTAAACCTTGCGCACATGATAATGACGGAAGCAATAATATGGATTATATAAATCCCGATTCTATTTATTATGCCTACGGAATAGGTAAAGAATCTGTTCTATGGATTGCGGGTATTAGTGCTACCATTAGTGTTGCCTGCTTTAGTTCGGAAGGGGAATTGCATTTTAATCACACCTTTAATATTCCTGACACTATAAGGTCAAAAGAAATTTTGAAATGTAAAGCCTTATCCAATGGAGGAGTACTTATTTCAGGAATTGCCGTAGGTTTATCTAGTACAGTTGCTCATCAAGGTTTTTTGCTGTATTATCATCCTACAAAGGGTGTAAAGATTAAAGAATATGCCGCAAATACAAATATTCGTGTTTACCCCAATCCCACCCCAAATCAATTACGAATTACGAATTACGAATTACGAAGCGGAGCAGAATATAGCATTTATAGTGTTGTAGGGCAAAAAGTTTTGCAAGGTAAACTACAAGACGAAACAAGCGTAATAAGTCTAGCACCTTTAGCAAAAGGAATGTACTTCCTGCGGGTAGGAGAAAAGACGGTGAAGGTGGTGAGGGAGTAGATACAATAAATAAAAATAATGTGCGTTTGATTGTCTGACACCTCCCCTAACCCCTCCAAAGGAGGGGAACACTCCCTCCCTTTTGGGGAGGGACGGGGAGGGGTAACAAAAATAAAATAAATACAACATGAAAACAAATAATAAGCAAAACAAGGCAAAGGCAGTGATAGGCTTTTGCCTTGTTTTAACGCTAACCTGCCTAAGGGCACAAGATATAGGCTATTATAAATTAATAACCACTCCTTATGATACCTGTTATGCGACTAATTGTGATATAGTGGAAGCAAATAATCAGTACTATCTTCTATCGAATGCCTTTCATAATTTTCCGGATATATTTCGTGATACTTTTTTACAAAAAACGCCCACGGTAAGCGTTTTTGATAAGGATTTAAACCTATTGCGGCAGTTTCCCTTGGACGGCGGCGGAATGGATTTTGGAACAAATTATACTGGCAGTGGTACGATAGAAGGCTTTTATATAAACAATCACTTTTGTATTTTGGGTAAGGCTACGAATAAAGAAGGGATGAATGTATTTTACTTTGCAAAATACAATGCGGATTTTGAATTGGTGCAGCCGGTTTCCTTGTACGACCTGAATGCCTTAAAGGTAGTAGGTGAAGAAGGCGACACCTTGGAAATGGATTGGACTATCGGTGATGTTTTGCTAACGCGGAATAACGAATTTATTGTGTATTTTTACAATTGGCATAATCCGTGCCGTTTATTCCGGTTAAATACTCAGGGTGAACTTTTAGAAGAAGCATTTTATGATTATGACGGCACCTGGGGCAATTTAGTGGAGACCGACAGTCATTATATTTTGAGTATGGGATGGTATTATGGTTTTGTGGTGCTGTTCCATAAGGATTCGTTAAGCCATCAGGAGTATATTCAAGTACAGCCCTCGTGGAGCGATATGGTTCCGGCGGGTCCGGCAACGGCGGTCGGCAATCGTATTATCCGCTCGTACGACATTCGTAAAAATTATGAAGAATGTACGGAATTCTCGTATTAGGATACTGACCGCCGCATAATTTTCTACAACGAGGATTTAAGCGAAAAGAAACGTATAGAATTATGACAGCCGTGCATAAAGGAATATGAAAACGTAAACAGTTTTTGTTATCGTAATCCAAATTTGATTTACTATGCCTACTGTACAACGAAGGGAGATATGACGAGTACGTTTAGCCTTGCCGGTTTTAGTTCGGAAGGCGATTTGCATTTTAACCACACCTTTTGGGATTTAACCACCGACTCAGTGGAATATGCTATTTCCAAGTGCAAAGCCGTATCGGATGGCGGCGTGCTTGTTACAGGAACAGGACTTAGATATGAATACCCCTATCCCTACTATTCGCGTGGTTTTTTGTTGTATTATCGTCCGCCTGCCGGCACGGATATAGTAGAGGCGGATAATTATCCGTCTCTACGGGTTTATCCTAATCCCACCACCAATCAATTACGAATTACGAATTACGAATTGCGGGATGGGGCGGCAGAATATAGCATCTACAGCGTTGCAGGGCAAATAGTACTGCACGGCACCCTGCAAGACGAAACAAGCGTAATAAGTCTAGCGCCTTTAGCAAAAGGAATGTACTTCCTGCGGGTAGGCGAAAAGACGGTGAAGGTGGTGAGGGAGTAGATACAATAAATAAAAACAATATGCGTTTACTTGTCTGAAGTTTGATTTATATGATTATTGTGATTCTGTATGATTTAAAAAAAATCAATAGAATCATATAAATCAAACAAATCAAAGTTCAGACAGTAATAAAAACAATACAACATGAATACAAATAATAAACAATACAAGGCAAAGGCAGTGATAGGCTTTTGCCTTTTTTTAAGCCTGAGGTTTGGAACCCTGTTAGAGTTAGTCGTTTTTATGTAAATG
>Ga0209628_10003571_pt1 | contig 10980 bp, 7 predicted proteins | sample TergutCu122P4_FD_187285 | JGI IMG/M metagenome (GOLD analysis project Ga0209628, IMG submission 187285) | Cubitermes ugandensis P4 segment gut microbial communities from Kakamega Forest, Kenya - Cu122 P4 (SPAdes) (version 2) | ecosystem: Host-associated > Arthropoda: Insects > Digestive system >...
CATGTAGCTTCATGCTCACCGTTATTTTTTAATAAATAACAGTATCTTGTTTTATTGTGTGTGATTGACGATTATTTGTACTAGTTTATATTCACCACACACGGGGATGTCCCACATAAAGATTGTTAAAGTCATATTTATCATGAGCTGTTATTTTCCCATGGCTGGAAAATAGTTGGGTTTCTTGCTTGGTGTTTAATCTTTTTATTTACTTTGTGTTGTAGGGTGTCCATAAAGTATGTCCTTGTAGGTTACTTGTGAGAAATGTTTTAGGAATATGTATGGTGTACTGTATTTCAGATGTTGTTACTGTTATATTCAGGAGTTTGGTTTGCTGCTAGTGACATTGTATGCAAGAAAGATACATTATGTTTGTAAACACCAGTAGCCTAAGACTTGTGGTTCAGTATCAGTCAAACTTTCCAAGTTTCTGTCCTAATTCTACCTTTGGTGTTTGATAGAACCACAGCGTCCCTGGAAGGGTGTGCAGTTTCTAAGAGGAAATAGGAAGCATCATGAAGAAACGTGTGATCTTAGGCTTGTGCCATGGTATAAATGAGATCTACATTGTTCTGGGATTTTACACAGCATATGTTGGTACTTTGTTGCTTACATTTTGGGAAAACCCATAGGTCCTATCTTCAAGGGTCAAGCAATCCAGGTAGAGAAGCAGGAACGCGTAGGTTGATCCGTCAAGACCAGAGTAAAGGAGCACTTCCAGCTCATACAGCCAGACAAATTGGTGGTGGTGGAACATATATTCAACCATTATAACCTCCTAAAACTCCAGGGGACACAAATTCTCTGTACCAAATATGGCTACATCGACGAACTTATGAGGGAGGCAATTGAGTTGGAGCTGCACCCAACAGTATCAATGGGGAGGATGTTCTGACTTTAGGTGGGTCATGGAAACCAGTTTTTTGCATCCATAGATGAAGACAGCCCCCTTAGGAGGGGTGACTACCTCATGGTCCTTTTGAGGACAAGACTCTCTTTGTCCCTGTCCCATGCTGTAATGTTGGTTTCACTCTCCATTGCCACTTTTTTTCAGAGCCCTTGGCTGCCCTGCATACTCTCCTTCTCCACCCTCATGATTCTGTTGGTTATCCCTCTGTTTCCTCCAGTTTTTCTCATTCTTCATCTTTTTTTTCCCCCTGTCATCCTTTCTTCTTTTCTTCTTTTTTTCCTTTTTGTCCCTTTTTTATGCACTTGGCAGTGACTTCATTTTCCAAGGCTGTTTTACCACAGAGCACCCCTAGGCAACTCAACTTTGTTTCTCTCTTCCACCTCCTCTTTGCTCCAGTAACCCTATTGCTAGCATCATGTTCTCTGAGAACCAATTACTGCCCACACCATTCCCAATATAAATGTGTACCTAAGTGTTCGAGCATTCTTCTTGGACTCCTTCACTCTTGCAGATGGGACTCATAGGATGTCCCAAAATGTTGGTAACAAACTGCCAATCTATGCTGTGTAAAATCCCAGAATAGTGCAGTTTGCATGAGGAATTCCAATAGAATGTTGCAAGTGACGTGGTAACTTAAAATGGCATCCAGCCAGTATAGACTAGAATAGAATAAAACAGGAAAAGACTGGTCTTAACTAGTCTTTTTCAGTAGATATTTGGCAGGTTCTTTCTTTGGGAGCCTAAGCATGAAGCTTAACACACTGATGCATGTAATGATGAAATATTCAGTGTGTGTGTTGAATGTAAGCATAAGAGACACTTGTGCCTTATGTTAAGGGTTATCTTAAACAGATCATATTTCTTAAATTGTAATAGAAAAATTTTAAATTGTTATAATGCACAGAGGCTACAGTAAAATAATATTTATATAAATGTCACTGTGGAAGTTCTTGTAACTAGCACAGGTAGAAAGTTCGCCATGCCAACAATTCTTATGTGAAGTCTAAGTCTGTCTTTTTATCGCATTAATTTTTAGGCACATTCACATAAGTAGCTGAGAGAACCTGTTACCTTTGCCATGTCTGTCCATTTGTCTCTCCACGTGTGTCAACTGGACTGATTTTCATGAAATTTGATATTGGTGACTATTATGGAAATCAGACTTTGGCTACAATCCGGCAAAATTATCAGGCAATTTATATGAAGGCTTAAGTATGTGTTATTGTTGCCAGTGATATAAAATTGTCTTAAAATTTGTGTCTTAGGTGACATGTCATTAGGCTGTTAGGGTAGCAAAGAAAGTATAAGCATTACAAGAACATGTGATGTTACATTATGTGTACATTGCTTATCTTATTTTCAAATACTTGGCCCAAATTCAGGTCTGTGAGATCATTGTTAAATCAAGGCCCCCGATATATTATGGTCTACGGTGTTAAACTTATGTGTTTTAACTTTATTGTACACAAGGTACTTTATCATTCATCGCTGCATATTCAGACATTTTAATTGTTAAAATACATATTCCCATTTCACATGATGGAAGTGTTCTAACTTTATCTGCATGTTGTACCTGTACATTTTAAGTTCGTTTATTATTTTTTAATAAAAGTATAACCCCATACCATGAGCACTCAGGAAATCTGATTGTTTCATTAATGAACCTTCACACATAAGGTTTGATTTTTCTGAAACGGTGTGTGGAAAGAATTGCATTATTTGGACACCTTGTTGAATCTTTACTGTCTGTGTTGTAGTTACTTAATTTCGTTACGTGTCAGTAGATTCTGCAGAGCAGATGTTTATTTCATGATATTCATGTAGAGTGGCTTGTGGCAGTACCTTCCAGGACATTTATACTGAATTTTCAAGAATTAATCAGGATGTTGAACCAGAAGCAGTAATGGAACTTGTTAATGTTTCACAACATAATCAATGGTGTAAGTTTGAAGTATTTTGTATAATGTATATAAAAAATTTTTGTAATATAACCATTGTTGAGAAGCAGCATGTTGAAACTGAATTTGCACTTTTTTTATTACCAAGAAGAGAGGTGAAATGGTAACATTGTAGAGTGTAATCTCATCCATATTACTGGTTATCCTGGTTGAAGGTATTCAGACATTTGCAAACTTCCATGTTGATCTTTCTAATAATGGGTAATTATGGAAATATGTGCCCTCTATTGGCATGATCATCTACCAAGTGTGGTAAAATGCAATTTCTTGATTCATAAGATACTTGTTTACTAGTCATATATAAGCGCACACAGAAGTAGACAATGATACCACAAACTTAAATGTCCTTTTAATTTACAAAAAGGGGTGAATAGTTTGTTCAGAACTTTGATATATTTGATGTTCATCCATACTCCTCACAAAATTAATATGGTGCCTATTAAAGTAAGGTAATACAACTTTTTTGAGAAGACTTTCAGTCATACTGTTACAATATTACAGGCACTACCATTTTTCGGCATGATCACCTAGCACATATGTGTTTTTAGTCTTCCCCATGCATTGCACACATCGTTGAACATGTGTGTTTGTGTTGCAGTGTCCTGCAGGAAGGTACTGCCTTGAAGGCCCCAACGAATGGAAGTTGGAGGGGGGCCATTTCTGGGTTGTAGGATGAAGGCTCCAATGTTTCCCACTGATTGAATTGAAGTTACTTGTTTATGCAGTAGTGTGTGGAGTGCCTTGGTAATGCAACATCATGCCCACCGTCAGGAATCCTTGATGTTTGTAGCAGACTGTCACCTTCATTTCATCATTGTTTCACAGTAGCTTTCAGCACTGATTGTGGATCCATGGTCCAGGAAGTCAGTCAAAGGAATGTCTCATTGATCCCAATGGAGACTTTTGCCATGAGCTTTCTTGCAGACAGTGTGATGAAATTTTTAGTCTACAGGGCAATGGGGATGTTTACATATTATCATGTCTCTTTTTTTTCTCTTTCAGGGTGTCATGGTACACCCATATCTCATGTCATCTATCATAATCCTCTTCAGACAGTTATCGTCTTCATTGCAGTAAGGCATGAAAAATTATGGGCACTTCAGCCATGCGTGTTGTCTGGCACAGTTCTCCTAAGCTGCTTGTGGATAGTTGATGCACATTTTGCAAATCAGCGTTCTGTATGAGTGAATTTTCACATGCCTGCCGTCTGCAATAAGTTGTTGTGCGTACAATGTTGTTACCTGTTATGCTGATTGTTAGTGTTCCACTCCTTGATTCTGCACAACAGTTCTTGTTTCCATATATTGCTCAAAAGATACAATATCTATGAATTTCACTTGCTTTAGTCTCTTTAACGTGTAAAAGCAAATTTGTGTGATGGACTTCCACATCAGACCATGTTTAATGGCAACTTCCTGTGTGTAAACTGTGACCAGCAACACCATCTCTTTGCAGTTTTAAAAAACACTGTATGTGGCTTTGATCATGAACATGGTCATTAGCATATCTTAAAATGTCTTTTAGCAAATAATGGTGTTCCCTTACTCTTAGACACACACACACACACACACACCATCCTGCACAATACAGCGTCAGTAATCCAAGTATAGGAATGCATTTGGGGACTTTTCTTTGGATTACCAGATTGCGCTGAAATATATATATATATATATGTGCAATTTGTTTTTCAGTGTATAACATTTCATAATTGTTGTTCAGCATTTAGTGCATAACACAAGAAAATTCATGTCACCTGGGATTTTGGTTGGTAAATAGTTACTGACATTTCAAAGGAGCTTGTTGCCTCCCCTGTCAGGGTCCAAGTTGTCCACTTATCTTCTTGACTTCTTGGACTGTGAAGATGGATGCAGCAGGCTGTTCAAAATGTCAGTAAATATTTACCAACTGAAAATAGCATTGTATCCCAGAAGACCTGAATCTTCAGTACTGCTGAAAGTCTCAAATCTCACATCATACAAGGACATTTGTGTTCTATTTGGATAGTAGAACCCATTACTTCTTGTGGTTCACCTCATGTTGGTGGATCAGCAGTCTTATCTTGTTTATTTCAGCTGTGAAATGTCCTGGAAGTTCACCTTGTTCTGTATTTAGTAGTTCCTGTTTCTTTCTACTAGTAGTTGTAACTCTCCTGCTGGCACAATGGCTGAATTCCCTTGGCATCAGGTACCAGACGTTTACATTGTTGATGTGGACAACATTGCTGAGCCCTATTGGCAGATGATGGTACTGGCAACATTGCTTTTGTTGTGTGATGTTGAGAGAGCATGAGTGTCCCATATCTGCATGATTGGTTTCAACTTTGTTGTAAAAGTTAACAAAATGGTGACTAAAGGTCACAGCAGCAGGGAAGGTCTGCCATGGAACATTGTGACTTGCATTTGAACGTTTACTGTTACGGGTTTTTTAACTGCCTCTTAATCTACGATATTTTCTTCATCAGTCTTGTAAAAAAAGTTGTGAGATAGCACTGGGATTTATAACATAGACTTTGAATGAGACATTTTATCTAACCTTTCAGTGTCTTCCAGTTGAAAGTTTTTCTGTGTGTGGGATGTTAAGTGTATTTGTTGGAAAGGTTGAATAATAAATATAGTTTCCTAAGCTCAGTAGGCTTACAGAACACAAGTTGCCTATTTTCTGTTTCTGTTGGCGTGAAATTCTGCTTCTGTATTTGAGAATGTCTCCTGAAATACATTAGTTCTACTGACAATCCCATCATGACAGAACTGTATCTAACCTCTGTTCTTGTCAGTGCACTAGCATAAGGAAAATTGCTGTCACTGAGAGATCCAGTGTTTACCAATGTTTGTGTGCTTAGCCCCTCAAAAGTAAAAATTAATATTTTCTCTTGAACAGAATGTGTACTGCCATGTGGTACAGGGCTTCAAGAATTGTGTATATAGATTTATATTTTTACTGATCAGATGTGGAATATTCAGAACTTGATTGCAAATCACTTTCATTATTTTGTGACATAGTGCAGTTCAGTATGAAAACTAGCAACCTCAGTACATTATTTAGAATTTGATCCCTGTTGCACATTTTAGGTGTTAGTGTTGTTGCTCTCCTCTGCTTTCAAGTGTTACTCATTGTATTCACCAGATCGTAATTGAAGGTCTGCATCATGGTGAACTGAATCCTTGTCCCCCAGAATGTTTTAAACCTCGGTATATAATTTTTTGTAAGTTACATTCTTTACACAGTGTCAACACTGGACACCTACAGTAGAGGATGAAGAATAACATGGGCTTTATATGAGCATTAACAGTGTATGTATTTGTATTATTGACATTTAATCTTCGGACTACTCGCCTGTCCTTTCTTTCCTGTCTTTATGAGTATGTTTTCCTCCCCTTTCAACTTCTGAGCTATGTGTCCATTTGTCTTGAAATTTCCCACTGTCAGTAACAAGAACGTGGTGAGGTATGAGTGGCAGTGTTTCAGTGGGGTTACATCTGTATTGGTCATTCCTTGTTTTCCCTCTCCACGTGGTTCATCTGCCATGTTTTGGATAATCTTACCTTCATCTTTCATGATCATTATAATATATTGTCTTATGCTAAGTAAACTCTGCCATTGATACTGTTGCATTGAATAATGTAAACATATACCATAATTATTCAAAACAGTAAGCAGTTGCGCAAGGCAAGTCGTATTCCTCTGCAACTAGGAAAAGTTACCTTTTAGTCATCATTACTTGTTATGTTCACAGCATAGTGAACTGTGCAGGAAGGTGGGTTATTTGTAATCTATATTTTGATGGAGAAAGGAGAAGTGGGTGTTGGGCCAATGATGGATGAGCTAAAGGGTATAGGAAGTTAAACCGTAAGAAACTTTTGAAACTTTTATTCTTCACAGAATACTGTGAAGATAGATAAGGGAGCATGGAGAGAACAAATGCAAAGTTAGCATGACAGTTGAGCAGATCTTGAGAAACAAGATTATGCTGAAATTAGCTGGATAGAATTGCTCAGAACAGTGTCCAGTACAACTTGTGTGTGTGTGTGACCTGAGGGAGAAAGGTTATGCCTATGCAGACTGAACTGAACTCTATCAGACTAGTAGTTATTTGTGGTGACCTTTGTATCATAGAATCACTAATTGCCAAATAATATTTACTGTTCATAAAAGGTCGCTGCTGTGAATCATAAAGTGTTATGATTCCAGCCTCTTTGTCTGTACGTAAAAACAAAATTAACATGGAAGTGTGATGCATCTAGCTGTGGTTTTGGGATCCGTGAGCCTGACTAAAGTATCTCATGAGTCTCTGCCAGCAGTGAGCACTGTCCCCTTCTATCTTGCCTTATTCATGGTCATTCACTATGCAAAGGTGATGAAATCTTGGTGCAAAGATGTATCAGTTATCATCTGGTGACCTTCAGATTATGGCAGTGTGCTGGAAGAGGTACTTCACTGATAAGCTTAAGTGTGGGAGGGGAAGACAAATCAGTTATCATTTCACACTGCTGTCTGTGAAGACCTGCTAACAGCATCATCCTGGATGACTAATAACAGAGTGATTTTCAAGGCCAGCATTATATATAACCTGTGATTATCCATGTTGGGTCTTGTTTTTACATTGCACTCACAGTTCAGGTACATTGTTTTGTAATTAATGGAGGTAACTTTTATCCGAAACTTAGTAGCTGATATATTATTGTAGGTTTTCCTGGTGCCAGATGATATTAGCTCTCCAGATTTCAGTTTGTGTATATACTTACATGCTTAGTGTCATCAGTGTTTACTTTCATGTGACTTTCCTAGATAGATTGAAAAAAAAAACTATTATTCTGTTTGGCATTTATATTTTTATCCAGTAAATTAATACCTACTGTGTATAGAAAAATTTAATTTGGTACATTCATTCCCAGTCCTTCCTGATTTTCTTGGATTTTTCCCTCATAGCATATTTTACATAATAGTTAAAAAGACAGTTGGTATGAAACACCAGCTGTTTTTCCCTCCACAGTTTTATGGTATGGTGTTTCAATACAAACACAGCTGTACCTTTTAATTGCTTACCTGTATGAGCTAATAGTTCATTTGTACACATTTTAATTAACCTGACAAATTCTTTAAAACTTTTAAAATATGTTTCTATTGTACATGAATAGTATGCTTTTAAAGTACAGGTAGTTGATGTATGGATTCAACATACTTTTACTTCTTTCTTCAGTATATATGAATGTGATGCTGAATACCAATAAAATTTGATCTGCTATAATGGACATTGCATTTACAGTTACCAGTAATTCCATTTGTGAATAGTGTAACCATACCGAAAGGATATCAGAGTTTTTCATGAAGCTGACAAAAGAGATTGTGCAGAAGTTACCTTAGTCTGCTTTTTGTAAATAGAAGCAACAATAAATCATTTCCATTAATCAGATAAATCTTTGTCATTCCAAAAAGGGACTGTGAGTTTTGAATCTCAGTGTGCTGCATCCTTCTGGATGCTTGGATTAATCCATTGGGAATTAAATCTATTGTCCTTGTCTTGTCATCAAGAGTTTATCTGAGAGGTATTCTATAAAAATTTCTGGATATGATTCATGATTTCTTTATCACATGTTCTCTCCATCATAATGCCCATAAATTCTGTAAGAAGAAATCTTAAGTAATGGACATAATTGGGTACTAGGCCCCCAGCCTTAGGCCTTTGGTCCAGTAAGCTTAATCGTGCTGTACATCTTTTAGAAAGCTAATTTCATCATTATCAAGAATAGGGGACCTTGAATAATGCCATTGTGTCTGTAAATGTCATACCAGTGACATTCATTCATTTAAATTAGTTTAGATGGGATAATGTTTTAAGTAAATAAACATATCAGTCAGTCATTCCACCTAGATAAATTGATAAATTTTATATGGATAGGAATCTGTCAGTGTTGATTGTATATATGATTCAACATTACACAAATGTACCATCTCTTTTCTCTAGTGGGGAAGAGAGTTGTGCAGGGAAACAGATGCACGTACTTCTGTATCTCTGTTGTGAAATTCATTTTTGAGTTGTCGTCTCAGCTGTCACACACTGTGAAGTTTCTCAGTTTGACGTTGTTAGCAGAAGTGTGACTGTAATGGATCCATGGATTTGGTGGAAAGCCATGCATTTTTTCAACATAGGGAGGAATTGGCAAGAAAATATATACTACCCTGAAGAGTGGGTATGTGTTTTGTTCTAATTTTGTTATAGTTGCTGGTCTACACCAGACCAGAGAAGAGTCAAATATGCATATAACAGTAGTGTCATTAGAAACTGCTTGATAGAGCAAGAAGATGTTCAGATGAACATGTTGGTCTGCAAGTAACTGCAGAGAATATTTAGGTATACATTTGTACCTCACCAGCATAGTGTAGGACAAAGTCACAACATAAATGCATTGAAAGTGTGTCAGGGTTGAAATATATGAGAACAGTGCTGAATGATCAAACTTACATTAACTAAGTTATGAGCAGATTAAGTTTTGGGACTCCTTACCACCATTCCTTTCAGAATATTTTGCCTTTCCACCTGCTGCCAAAGCCCATAAAGAGGAAAGTGTACAAAACTGTAACTTTTGGTCTTGGTTTTACATATGTGAAACTTGCCTCTCAAATTGATGGAATGACACAGATGGGGGTTCAAAACCAGGGTGTTGAGGAACGTATTTGGAGCTAAGAGGGAGAAAATTGCATAGTGAGGAGCCTTGTGATTTGTACTCCTCACCAAACATTAGGGTGATGAAATCAAGGCATGTGAGATGGGCAGAGCATGTTGCATGCATGGAAGGGAAGGGAAATGCATGCAGGAGTTTATGTGGGAAACCGGAAGGGAAGAAACCGTTTAGAAGACCGGCATGGTGGGAGGATCATATTAGAATGTGTTTTAAAGAAATAGGGTGGGAGAGTGTGGACTGGATTCATCTGGCCCAGTTTAGAGGCCATGGGCATTCTTGTGAACATTGTAAGGTCCTGTTGGCTTCTCAAGTGGGACTCTGACCCATGTAGTTTGTTTATTTGTTAGAAGACATTCAACTGATGGTTAATATCCCACAGACTTCTTAGTTTCCAGAAGGGAGTTGGGAATATACTTTCTTATAGCATTGCATATTACCACGTATTTTTTTTAAAACCACAGAACTATTAAGACATTTTCCCCTAAATAAAATGTATTTTGCTGGTTTTAATTGCTGTGAATATACTTGTTTTTTCAGTGAGAAAATCCACAGTGAAATGTATGTGGTGGTGTGAACCATTTGGCTAACAGTAATTGCCGTTTTCTTAATGCTGTGTTTGAATTCTTCAGGTTGTAGTGTTTTAAAGTTAATTTGTGAAAAAGTATTATTATGGAACATTGTCATGTGCTGGGGCATGTGTGTATGTTACCAGCATCACTCTACCCATTGTGGGTTTGTGTCCAGTACCCACTATCTGAAGCACTCTGCTTCCTTCTGGTTGTGATCAGTCAGGCTGCTCAATTGACTGTCAGACTTCATTTGTTTAATGGGACCTCAGACTCCTAATTATTTTCCTTGTCTGCAAAGGCTTCAGAGAACAGATAACTTGATATGTTATTCATTATCCTCACTTAGTAAGTATTTGTAAGATTCTTAGAGAGTTTTCTCGTATGAAAATTGAACTTAACACTTTATACATTGACTACCTCTGAAAATGAGTATCTTGAAGGAGTGTCGGAAGTAATTACATATTGTAATATTTAAGCTTCCATATTTCATTCCTGTGGCATGTAGGTTGTGCAAGAAATGCAAGATATTGTAGATGTCCTTAGTCTAAATGTACGTCAGTTTACAGAGACTAGCCAAACTTAAAACAGATTTAATTCCCTAGCTTTCATTTAGGGGAAGTGGGTCCTGTTACCCAAGGGGTACATTGGCCAGGGCATGAGGCTGACTACTAATTTCCATCAGTTGCCTAGGTGAAGAATAAGGGGAACTGTACCATTACTTCCCCATATGCCTTCATCTCATGTACAGGGAGAACCTTAATTTTTCTTTTGTTACATCTTACCTCCCTTTTGTACATAACTGTTTCTTTTATCAACTCTGGCTATGTTGTATCAATAATTACAGAGGAAAGCTGTGTGACGTG
>Ga0209628_10003572_pt1 | contig 10979 bp, 10 predicted proteins | sample TergutCu122P4_FD_187285 | JGI IMG/M metagenome (GOLD analysis project Ga0209628, IMG submission 187285) | Cubitermes ugandensis P4 segment gut microbial communities from Kakamega Forest, Kenya - Cu122 P4 (SPAdes) (version 2) | ecosystem: Host-associated > Arthropoda: Insects > Digestive system...
GTGCTCGTACAGCAGCAGCGATAGTAGAGACAGTGCAACAACTGGGCTTTGAACTTCTTCAACATCCTCCTTACAGCCCGGATTTGGCGCCAAGCGATTATCACATCTTTGGTCCTCTGAAGGAGGCATTGTGCGGTTGCAGATTCACTTCCGATGAGGAAGTGAAGGAAGCGGTGCACACCTGGCTTCGAGAGCAGCCGAAAAGCTTCTTCTCCGCAGGAATACAGAAACTAGTTGAACAATATAACAAATGCATTGTGTTGCAAGGGGACTATGTAGAAAAATGATATGTAAAATTGCTCACATTTACTTCTATTACAGCCGTTAAATGTATTTTGCCTTTACTTTTTGATTCCCCCTCATAAGTTACATAGTGTGAATGACAGGATTTTTGGATGCAGCTGTGTTCTGTTTTAAGGCCATACACCATCATCCATCTGAACATCTGAAAAAAACTATTCAAACATTTCAGTAAAATTCCTGTGATTATTTAATTTGCCATGGCTCCAACAAGTAGGTTAATATGGGTGGTCACTTCGACTTTGTTGATTTTATAATCAGGGTGTCTAAAAATAAACAATCTCATATTCTTTCACCGAATAATGGAAAGTCAAACTAAGCACATGTAAGAGTAAATGCATAGGAGCTGAAATGAAATTATACATTATATGTGCCTGTTCATCAGATTTGATTGACATAGAGATGTGTGCACTCATCAGATGGTTGTTAATGTTAAATATTTGCATAAGGTAATAATGTAACACTTCTGCAGACAGGTGTTTCGAAATGCATAGCTGAGATGTATAAGAGCTTGCCAGCCAAGAAGAAGCAGAAGTATGTTGACATGGCAGCTGCTCAAAGAAGAGAGTATGAACAAAAATTGGAAGAATTCTAGTAAGTTTAAGTATGTTCACATAAAAATAGCTACTTTAGGGCATGTATCAGTTGTTAACTTCGGTTTTATACATTTGCAGCCGGGAACATCCAAACCTAATTCCAAAGCCAGTGCCTTCCAAGGATCACAAGCCAGGAGCAACAGTTGATGGTGGACCACGGAAACCAACAACGCCTTTCAAGGTACAACTGTCCTTGTGTAATTTTTGTCTCAAGGTTTCTGAGTTCCTCAGGGTAATGACAGCTGGGACCTCTTCCGCAACGTAACAGTGTAATGTAACAGAGATACGCAAGTGTGGACGGTTTTGCTGTAATATTAGCTGTGTTAGGTTCACTGCACGGGTTGATCCACCTTGGTGTCAGTTTTCCAGCGCACATCAAAGGATTTTACATTACACCGCTACATCAAGTCAGGATGTGTTTCTGTGCTCGCTGAGATCTATGCCAGGTGGGGTTTTAAATGCTGTCTTATGTCTGGAACGCATAGACTCTGAAGTTAATTATGTAGTAAAGTTGTATCTGCGACTGAAAAATATGCGTTGATCGAAAGTACAGTCTTCCATATCGTTAAAAGTGAACACATTGCAGCAGAAGGAGACCCTATTGCAGAAACAAGTACAAATTAGATAATTGATTCTCTGCTGCCTGTGTCTGTCACACCAAAGAAGAAGAAGATGAAAGGAAGGGAAGAGTGTGAAATGCTGGAGAAGGTGTTACTGACCTTTCAGGTTCGAGTCCTGAAATGGACCGGCGATTCAAGTTCAAACCCTGAACAAGCTTGATTCAGATAAGTTCCTTTGGCCGTAAATAACAACTAGGGAAAACAGCAGAAGTGTGTGAGTGCAGTTAAGGTATTCAAAAGCTTGAGACTGGACAGAACATCTATCAACTGTCAAGTTGGTGGGACTTTTGCTGCTCAGTGTTTCTGAGTGAAACCCAAGACTCTGACACTTCTGAGGATGCGATTCATTTGGTAGGAATGCCAGTGGGCAACAGCCCTAAATGTCCATTTATTGTAAGTTTGGGGCCTACTGACCTAATTAGCTCAACCATTGAGGTTTGCTTTCCAAAAAGTTAAATTCAGTCTAAAGGGTATCTCTAAATTTGAATTTTGGCCAATAGGATCATTTCAGTACATAGGAGGGTATTTGGTTTGGACGGTGTAGAAGATGCAAGTGAGGAGACACTTCATTTTGAGAAATGTTTCAGGCATTTTATTGTGGAGGGAATCAAAACACACATTTTGTGTTCAATAACCTTTTTTTTTTAATCACGCCGTTTGTGAGGTAATGTGGAAAACTTTTGTAGAGCAGAGTGGGCCACAGATGACAGTATGGCCCATGAGCATTGCGTTTTTGATAACTAAGGCTACAAATACACACACTCAGGTTATGTAATACTCCTTGTTTTTCCACTGCAACAATGGTTATAAGGATGTGCCTCAGTATTATGTTATATGTACATTGCATTTAATTCTGTTTTGTGTGTATGTTGATACATATGAATGTTTTCTAAATGGGAGTTATGCTTGAGCATCTGACAGGCTTGCCTTGTTGATGTTAATATTCCCACCTTATAAGTTAGTGTATACATGACCATTACAAAGCTGTGGATGATTACTGCCTGAGGAACAGAAGTTGTGCCACGTGTCCCTCTCCAGGTAGAAGCTGTAGTATAAGATGTGAGGTTTTGCATTAAGTATTAAGCTTATATTCTTCTGGGATGTAATGCCGTGAAGTTTGGTAGATAGGTAAGAGTGTTTTGGAGGAAACTGTCTGTCAGTGTCACACATCATCACGTCTTACAGGAACATAATCTTAAGCTGTAAGGTGATTTTTTTTATCATTTTATTTTGTAGTTGTTCTATGCAGACAAGGAAAACAGGCATAAGAATGATCCAGACTTTGATCGAACAGAGTTAATGGAGAGATGTAAGGAGCAGTGGCGAAACATGAGTGACAAGAAGAAGGTGGTGTGGATCAACTGGGCATTGGAAGAAGAGGCCAAGTACCAAGTAAGGAGAACAGCATATCTGTAGGCACCGTGTCTGGTTCAGGGGAACGTACTGGGATGAACAGGATAGGCCTATTCATTTTAATAAAATTGAGTTAGTTGTAATGGATGCAGAAGGCAGTAAATGGGAGAAAGAAAGGTGACATGACTGGGTTCGAATGTGTATAGCAGCTGCATATACAGCAGTTGTCCATTTGTACAGATCTGCCATACAAAACAGTTACCTGAAACATTTCCATCTTACACACAGGCTTTATTGTCTAGCAGCCAGCCTAAAGAGTGCACACCAGGTAGATGACCTAGCTGTTTGGATTGACATTTCCAAATGTAAAAAGTGTACTGAAGGTAAAACTTATGGCTGAACAAAATCAGGCAAGAATTGCTAAGAAACTAACAGAAACTCTCAAATATTGATATATGTGCATGTAATGATAGCCCCTCTATTCTACAATGCAAAATCTGTCTTGATTCTCATTGATATGTGTAAATTACAGACTGATTTTTAAGTATGAGTATTGGCACATAAAAGACAGGTCCAGAAAATAAGAACTGGTTGTGAATAGCAGCTGCGCACATGATGCATGCACTTTCTGTGAAGGTCAGCCATCTTCTATATGTCAAGAGGAATATGTCTATTGTGTAGTACATGGTCATGATTATTTCCCTTTTTATTGTTGTCATTAAAGATGAACACAAAAATTGAAAATCTAGCTCCATGTGAAGTGTATTGATACAGTTTTTACATGCTAAAAGTGTTCATCTTGTGAAAATTCATGGGCAGATTGTTGAAGGGAAATGGTGAATTTGCAATGAACGAAGGGAAGGTGAGGATATGTCGAAATGTTGCTGGTTGTTCAAAGAAGGCAGGATTAATGTGGTTGACAAACAAAGTGGGCAGCTGAACAGTTGAAGTGTGAAACCGAGCATTTTCTGTACAGTCCCAATCTTGCACCAAGTCATTATCACTTGTTTCTCAACCTCAAGAAATTTCTGGCTGCCTAGTCTGAGGATTGGCCAAGAGACAAAAGATGTTGTGCAGGATTGGCTGAGAGGGTTGGCAGCAACCTTTCTTGATGAAGGCATACAAAAGCTGTGCCCAGTATGACAAGTGTCATAATTACATCATAACTATGTGGAGAAGCAGTTTATTGCAGGTACCAAAATGTTGCAGTAAAAATATTTTTTAAAAATTCTTAAATGTTTTTTACACCCAACCAGTTCCTACTTTCTGGACTCATTCTATGAATATACAGTTAAACCAGATGATGAGAATGTTCCGTTACAAATGCATGGCTGGTTAATTGCAGGAGGAGCTGAAGGTGTATATGCTGGAAAACCCTAACTATGTTCCCACAAATGTAAAGACTGTTCTAACAAAGGAAGAGAAGAATCTGAAGGAGAGGTGAGGAGTGTGCTGCTTAGTCCATAGAAGTAATGTTAATCTTAAAGATACAGAAAAATGTGGTTCATTAGTGTATTATTCTGGGAGTGTACAAGTCTCCTATTATTGTTACAGTAGTGAAATGGTGGAGGCTCCAATTGCTTGTGCATGTATCTTGGGTATGGGAAAAAGGAATTGTATACAGAGTTTTTTAATAGATAAGACTGATGGACAGTAGCCATTGAGAAACAGGGTGATAATGTTCTGATGAGTCTTAGAGAATAAGTTGTGAGAATGAGAAGAGGATGAAACTGGCTCAGGATTGTGTTCAGATAAGGGCTTTGTTACTAGTACTGTTGAAATCTTAGGTTCTGTTACCAGAGAACTAATTATTTTGGCATTTACCTGCATGGGATAAATTTAAGATGTAACTTGTTGATTGTTATTGTAGGAATGTTCTCTGTCTTTAGGTCATACATGAGTTTCTTCAGCCTCTACAAATCTTAGTCTACACTTTTCCCAAATGCATTTTTCGGTTTATAGTTTATAATGATTCAGTTTTATCTTGTTTATTTTCTTTTCCTTCTTTGCCTCCTTCATTCTTTCCTTCATAGTTTATTTATGAATAGTCAGTACTTTCCACTCATCATTGCCTAATGGTAGGCAACAATCTGAACTGAAACTCTGAATTGAAAGGTATGTTTCTTACACGTACTTCGGAACTCAGAGGAACAGTTCGATTGTTGGAGTCCTGTTAGCAAGTTCATAATATTTGGGTTGTCAAGACAGTGCAAGAATGAGGGTGAACAGTAGGGCAGTAAATAGTGTTCAATTATGCAACCCATTTCTAACTGCTCATAAGTAGTGATATCTGCAAGACTGTAAGTACTTGTTACACAGCAGACACTCCTTGTTTGTAGGTTCATGCATTGCAGTTTAATGTATCCCTAGAAGAATTACTGTGGCCACCTTTTTGCGTCGTGATGTAGATCCATTGGTCACTCACAGTCACACTTGCCCAAGCACAATGACTAATAAACAAGCGGCCATCCTTGCCCATCTGTCTCACTGTGTATGTATCTGGATGCTTTTCAATATGGGGTGTACTTTTTGCTTTTCACAATTTATATAATTGTTGCCATCTTATTTTAACTGCATCCAAGTGTGACGTACATGATGATGGATGGGAATGAGAATTGCTGCACTTGACAGCCATTATATCATAAGTGAATGAACATTTTGTTTAATCAAGGTAGATGATAAGATTAAGGGATGTGTTAAGGCCAGAACTTATCAAGTGGGAAAATTTTTTATGTAAGTTCTAGAGATGGATAGGACCTTGTGTGTATGGCTCTAAGAGAGACATGGAGGTTGTCGTGGCACCATACAAGGTGTATAAGGACATGCAAAAAAAGACAAAGCAATCAATCATAAGGTTTTTTCCCTCCATGTTTTCTCTGTCTCGCTTTGCCATGCACCCAACGTTGTTTGCTCACCCTGACAACTTTCATTTCTACAAACATCAACAAAGATGTTCTGTATGTTTATTAATCAGGAATTTACATATTATCATGTTCTGTCTTTGGTTCTCCCAACACAGTTTTTCTCATAAGGTCTGAAATTTGCATATTGCAGTTTCATTGATTGTGGGATATTTCAAGAATGTAACCTCTGTAACAAATGAGGGTTTGCTGTAGTTTGAGACTTTCTCCTTGTTTTCTTACATCATCTTAGCCATTCATAGTCCAGGAGAAGAGCTGTTGTATAGGTCTTTCTTAAGTAATATTCTCATGTAAGAGATCATGCAGTTATACAAAAATTCTGCAAGCTAAATTGGTGAGTAGACCATGTACCCATTTCAAGATTATTTTCAGGTATGATGTGTAGGCCCGTAAAAATGACATACAGAATGTATCTTTCGATCTTCAGTTCAAACACGGAAAACCAAGCTCAGTCATGTGAAGTTAGTGAGTGGATTGTTGCATCATCCTTTCTGTATATGTACACTGTAACATGAGACTGGCTCATTTGTATTTTGTATCTTGTAGAGAGGAGTCATAGCATCCTAGATATTAATTTTGCTGAAAGGTGTGTTCCTTTAGATTACTTTCGAAAATTATCTGGCATGGATTAAATACCACCAGAAGTTTTGTGAAAAATATCCTGCATGAGTAATGCCATGAGTATACACAAATCTAAGGCCTGTGTTTTTTGAAGAAACAATAAATTTCTACTACTGTGTTTGGCTAATTCTAGTATCATTCTTCAACAAATTAATGGAATAAGCAAATAATTATACAATATAAACTAATGAAATGCCGTTTCCTAAATTAATATTTTAATTTTCTGATGTCTTCTACATGTTATGAACCTGAGGGTTCATCTTCAGGAAGACAGATGAATATACAGGTATGGTATGGAACATTTTACATGCATCATGTAAACTGCCCCATACCATGACTATATATTCAACTCTCATCCTGAAGGTGAACCCTCAGGTTTGAAACATGTAGAAGACATCAGAAAATTAAAAATTAAATTATTAATTTAGTAAATGACATTTTGTTTGTTTGAATTGTGTAATTATTTTATAATACATGGTGCAAAAAACATTTAATAAGCAAATGATGTTATGTTGGATAGTGCCATGGACCACACAGCAGACTTCTCCATGATCACTAGAAGAGGTATTTGACAGATGGTTGATAGTCCACTGAGTGTGGCTTCCTAGATTTCAGATTTTGATCTGTGTGATTTTTATTTGTAGGGGACACTGTAAGATACAGTTTATGTGAACATTCCACATTTCTCTTTGCGAGAACTGGAAGACAGTATGCAAAGAGAAATTGCCACTATTTCAAGAGTGGTTTTACTGTGTGTTGAGAAATATTCTTAGCAGCATGTGTGAGGCCTGCATGGTAGCTAGAGATCAGCACTGTGAGACTCTTCTGTGAAATGTATTAAGTTGTAGAGTGGGGGTAATATGAGATATACACCTCTGGCAGAAGTACGTTTCCTGTGTGATAAAGCCCCCACAACAGTGGTGTGCTGGGATCAGAGATTAATGGTATGTTTAATAGTATTACGGTGGAGGTAATGTAATGGCTGTTGTCTCGATGATCAAAATGTGTGGCTAGCGTAGTGGCCCATTTCCTTTTCTCTGGAGACTGGCGAGACAGTCTCAGAAATAAAATACATGTGTTCCATCTAGTCATTGGCCATTGTCCAAGGAAATTAAGTGTGACAGTGTATTTTCTCAAACTTTCAGGCATTAAATGATTAGTTAGAAACAGGTATAGCATTTTGTTTTATAATGTAGAAAGAAACTTGCTTTTGGCTTGGTAAATGAACTGTTGTTAACTTATTATGGAAGTCAAAAGAATCACGAGGGAAAAATAGAAAAATTGAAACCTCTGCCTTTTCTAAAGTCCAAGTAATGTAAATTTGTTACAGGGTGGCAGGCAAACCTGAGAAGCCCCCCAATTCTGGGTACAGCTTGTTCTCACGTATCATGCTGGTGAGCCCTGAAATAAAGCAGGTGCCCTCAAAGGAACGTATGTGTCAGATTTCCAAGCTCTGGAAATCTATGACAGAGAGTGAGAAGAAAAAATACCAGGAACAAGTGAACCATGTAAGTAATGCCAGTGTGCTTTCATAATATGCAACAAAATTCCTATAATCTGACATATAGTGATTTGGAAATCCTGATAATTTAGCACTTCAGGTGATTATTCCCAAGACCAGAAATTTTGCGTTTTACCAGAGGAAAGCTTCAGCAGTGTAACAGGCAGATCTCAGGGACATGTTAAAAAAGGCTTCCAAGAGTCTCTCTACATCATCTGTTTTGGTACCTCCTGACAGACGCCTTGTCTTTTACTCCATCAGCTTCCTCAGCTGTGAAGACTCCAAAGAACTTAGAAGAGGACCCTGATGACCCTGAACCAGCAATTGTAGGAGATATTCAATCAGAATACTCTTCTAATTAGTTGTATGACTCAAGTATATGAGAAGTAACAAAAAATTACCTGTAAGAACTTATGGCAGTGTAGGTATCATCTGATAATCCATAATATTCAATAATTCTGCACCTGTCTGCTCCCATGCCAGTCAGATTAATGGAATTTATGTAATTTTCAACAGAAACAAACATTTTGTAACCAACAAATGCATAAATAAATGTAGATTCTCTTACATACAAGTAAGTCACCACCTGAGGTCAGGACAGAATGCTTGATCTAATCAAACTGAACAGCCCAATAATCATGCCGAAAAATAGTTTTGCTATGCAGCTCAGAGTATAAAATTGATGTAGCATCAAAACTGTCCAGCAGGCAATAATGTGCCTACAGACATGAATGTTATAACATTGTTATAAGATAGCCTTCTGGAGGAAGAGAACTTGCATCGAAGTCCACAGATATGTTTAACAGAGGTCAGCCATCTTTCTCTGTCTTCTGCGGTAGAGAAATGTTTCTTTGTGACCTTGTAAGTTTGATGTAAGTGGCAGAAATTACAGAAAGTTCATTGTGCATCAGGATGGGAGGTTGAGTACAGAATGGAATGCAGTCAGAGAAGGTGGTATATGTGTGAACGGCAGTGAAAATGACAGGAATTCTTGCAGTACCATCCTGCCTCTTAACTGGATACTCATAACTGCCATCTTCTCCATATCTACATCTGCATGAAACATGACTTACCCAGTTGTATTCTTATGAGTAATGAATAGCTGGTAACTGATTTGTAATAAGACATTTTCTAATTCCATGTTATTATTTATGTGCATTGTCATCAACTAAGTATTGAAGACCTCTCACTCCAGCTGATAATTTTACACATGCTTATGTTCCTGTAAAGAGAGTTCATGCGAGTTGGACACTTAATACTTGTCATGGTACAGGTGATTGCATAATTGTTACTTGCAGCCACTGTTGGCTACTGTTGAAGTTTGTGTCCAGTTTTGAAAACTGCTGCAAATTACTGTTGTGCATATAAATTTTTTAATTCATAGTTATCATTAATGCTGAGATTGTGGCTGTCTTGGGTAGGATTTGTGATGAGAGTGCAGAGGTGATTGTTGGTCACTTTTAAAAATCCTGGTTGACCTAAGTCATGTGATGTTTCCAAAATACCTTCTTGTGTGTGTTGTGGTGATGATGCTGTTACACTTCATTCACATATAAAATTTGTCAGGACCACTGTCATCCATAATTTCTGCATTTTTTAAATTCTGTTAGTGCTCCTAGAATCTTCACTATCATGACTGTACATTGGTAGAACCTACAAAGACAAAGTGGATACTGTGTACCAGAGATGGCTTGTGATATACAGCTGCCGTATGTCATGGTAACTGCCTCACTGTTGTGTAGAAAGAATAGAAGTGTGGGTTAATTATATGGATGGACAGCAGTACAATAAAGGGATAAAAAATACCAGACTTGCTGATATGAGTGACACTTCAGGCAATTCATATTTATTAGTGATGCAGTCATTCATGGTCACATGCAAGTTAAAGGACAGTTGCACTAAATAAATTTAAGTTGATACTGACAATATTCAACTCCATATTATTTCTTGTGAGAAAATACTTTTTGTGTAACACATTTTTATTCTGTTTGCTTTCTCAAAGAACTGTGTGGAATGTACTGATGGGGAAAAAATGATTTAACATTTCAGTGGAAATATGCCTTTCTGGGTATGTTTCTGGATATGTTGTCTGTTGTCAGTAAGTGTGTGTCTTGGGTCTATGATGTATCACATTTAAAAAATTATAATCATAATTATTCAAAACCATTTGAGAGTTTTCTTAATTGAGGTTATGCTAGAGTCTGTGTACGTATTTCCAAAACCTAAATTATGTCAGTTCCCAGAATCTGGACTTTCATTCATGTGTAAGTAGAGTGACACTGAACTCCATCCAATGAAACTGGTAAATTTGTCCCTTGGCATACCATCAAGGTATAGAGGGCAAGTGGTGGTATAGTTCCACTCTTCATTAACCTCAGTACTAGATGCAGTTGAGTGGTCAGCCTCACACCCCAGCCACTTTACCTGTGGTGAAGGTGACCCACATACCCATTGAGAGGCTGGGTGGGCCCCACAGATACCGCAGACATATTTTAGAAGTGATAGATCTCTTATCCTTGCCAAGATTTTTACTGCAGACCATTGCCTAATCACATTACTAACTATGCTGCCCCAGCTGCTCCAACCACTGTGTAACACTTCTGACGTCTGTGGAACATGTTTAGCTGCATGCAGAAACTTTTTATTATTGTATCTCAAAACATGTATTTAGTTATTGTTACAGCTTACATGACAAACATGGAGGATAATTACCATATTTACCCAAATGCAAGATGACTCTAATTTGAGACAACCCACCAAAAAATATGTCTGCCAGGGGAAAGTGTGTTTATCCAAATCTGCTATTCCGCAACACATCATCATCAGTCTTATCCACTGCATTGGGTATACAGTAGTTCTAAAAATTCTTCACAGCCAATTCTGGTGAGATGCGCTGGCATGTTCTTATGATCCACACTGACTAAATAATGCATTTATATTTCTTGGTTTATTAACCCACTAGAACACTAATTTTTTAACCCTTCAGCGTGGGGCATTTAAATCCCAGTTCAGGCGAAAATGGCAATTTTGTACATTTGTATTTTATTCATGCAAATTAATTTTTATT
>Ga0209628_10003573_pt1 | contig 10979 bp, 6 predicted proteins | sample TergutCu122P4_FD_187285 | JGI IMG/M metagenome (GOLD analysis project Ga0209628, IMG submission 187285) | Cubitermes ugandensis P4 segment gut microbial communities from Kakamega Forest, Kenya - Cu122 P4 (SPAdes) (version 2) | ecosystem: Host-associated > Arthropoda: Insects > Digestive system >...
AATCAAATCCAATCAACAAATCGTAATAAGAAAGATTAAAGATGCCATCTTTTTCATCCAAATAAACAGGAACAAACACCACTTTAACTTGTGTGTTCGGCGAATTGTCCAAATCGTTTTTTTTCAGGTGATTCACCACGGGGTCGTGGTCGGGTTCGCGCAGGGGATGGGTGCAATAATCGTATAAAACGGGTTCCCGTTGCGCCCCAACGATATCCAATAAATCGTGCCGTTGCCCGTGGGTGCCTGCCGGAACCAAAATATACGCCACAATGGGTCGGCTGGTTTGTTGGTTTTTCAATTTTGCCAATCCCTCAATGTAGAGGTCAATGCCTTTATTTCTAAATTCGTAGCGACCGCTATTTACTACAAACAGTGTGTTTTCCGGTACTTTTTGTCCGGTGAGCGCTTCGGTAACTTCTATCAGTTTTTTTCTTGCGAGTGCTCTTTTTTCTGCGTATTCTTCGCCTTGCGGCACAAAATTGTTTTCAAAACCGTTAATGGTAATCACGTCGGCGGGTTTTTGCAAAAATGCGGAACACTCACGGTCGGTAATTTTACTTACGGTGGAGAATCCGTCTGAAAATTTGGCGGAAAGTTGTTCCAAAGAATGTTTTGACTGCACGCCGAAACAGTGTGCAAACTCCTGAGGATTATAACTTTCCATCATTTCATAGAGGGGCAGTCGATTTCCGGCGATGCAACGACCCAGCACGGTGGCGTGTGTAGTAAAAACAGTAGCGATTTGCGGAACGATGTTTTCTATGTGCAAAATTCCGGTGCCGGTCATCCATTCGTGAAAGTGCGCAATAATTTTATCTGTCGCATAGCAATAAAAGTTGTAAAAACTTTCAATAACGCGACCGGCGGCATAGCCAAACAGAGCCGGCTCGATGTAATCCCACTGACCTGAAATAGAATCCAATTGATAATTGAGCCAAAATTGGGTAAGAATTTCGTTCTTTTTCTCAAAAAACGGTGTAAAATCCACCAAAATTACGATAGGGTTTCCACTGATATTCCAGCGACCTGTTCTAATGCGGAGTCCCTCGCTTTGCGCGAGTTCCCGCCAGTTCTTAAAAAGAGAAAGGTCTTCCACAAAATCGGAATTATCCTCTTTCGACAGTTCCGGTCCGATACAGATATAATTGTTGCCGTAATTTTGAACGGCAGTAAATGCTTTAGTTGAGAGAACCGTGTAAATACCGCCCACTTTATTACAGACTTCCCAGCTGGTTTCAAAAACGTAATCCGCTTGCTTCATATATTTTCAACATTAAAAAATTAGCGCGCGAAAATACACGAAAATTGATGAGTTGAAATGATGAAAAATTACATCTTTGTGTGTGTAATTTTAAGAACCTTTTGTAGAATAACTTGCATATTTTTCTCAATAATTTCGTAATCCAACATCTCTTTTCCAATATAGATTATTAAAAATTGAAGTTGTTTATTGTTCTGATTAATAAATAGTTCTAAAATATTTTTGTAATTAAGACGGTAAGCTTCCCGCATCCTGCGTTTTAATTTGTTTCTTTCAACGGCTTTTTTAAATGTTTTTTTAGGAACGGTAAATGCAACACGAACAACACCTTGCACCTCACTTTTTTCGGAAAACAGATAATAACATTTTAACGGATAAGATACCGCAAATTGATTGGCATGGTAAAGTGTTTCAATAGTTAATGAAGACTTTAACTTATCTTGTTTTCCAAAAGTGTTTTTCAGTTTTTTATCTACGGCGGGTAGCATTTTCTTTAAAAAAGGCTTCAAGGGCTGAGGTAATTGTGGGATGTTCTTTGGTCGGCGCTTCCACATGCAACTCCCACCCTTCTTCTCTTATGGCGTTGCAGGCTGCAATACCCACCGCTCCAAAAGCCATCTCGCCTTGGATAAAGTCGGGAAAATTGGCTTTGAAAGCAGCAACGCCCGCAGGACTAAAAAAAACAAGCATATCATATTTCGACAAGTCCACATCATTTTTTAAATCTGCCGGCTCAGTGGAGAAGCAAACCGCCTGAGTATATCGAATGTTATGTTTGTCGAAAAATTCTGCAAATTGCGTGCCCATGGAATCAGCGCCGCAGGGAATCAAATAATTATGAGCTTTGTTTTTTAACAATATATCAAAAACATGAGACGGGTTGTTGTTTTTGCCAAAAAATATTTTGCGCTTTCTGTAGGGAATATATTTTTGTAGATAATGCGCCGTCATGTCAGTCATACAGTAGTATTTCATTTCGTAAGGCATCTCAATCCTCAACTCTTTACACAACATAAAAAATTGGTCAATGGTAGTTGTGCTTGAAAAAACGATTGCCGTATGGTCTAAAATGTTGATTTTTGACTTACGAAAGTCAATGCCGGAAATACTGTGAATTTTAAAAAATTTGTAGAAATCCATTGAAACACAGTATTTCTTTTTTAAATCAGCGTAAGGTGATTTATCAAAATCAGCTGGTGGAACTTGAGAAATTAGAACGTTTTTAATCTTCATCTGTAAAATAAGAAATGGATAAATTTGATTTTACAATTTGATAATGAGCAGTTTAAGTAGTAGTAGGTAGGGTAATATTTCAAGGCTGCAAAAATATATAAAAAATTGAATTCGACTTATCCCTGTAATATTCCTCAAAAATTGGATAAAATAGGTAAAGAAGATGATTATAAAAAAAAACAGATAAACAAGATAAATAGCTTCGGAAGCGCGGGTGTACCACAAAACAGGGAGAAAACACATTAAAATGAGCGCATGGTAAAACCGGAACAACGCTTTCATTGATAGATATAAATATCTCTGTTCTTGATAATTAAAAATATTTGTAAAAAACATTAAAGATATTTGAGATACAAAAAAGAAAAAAACAAACCCACCAAAAACAATTGCATAAAACTGTAGAGGTTCAGGAATTTCAATGTTGGGTTCTTGAACGTATATGGAAAAATAAGCCAGCACCAAACTTGGTAAAGTAAAGAAATAGAGGAGTGTAGCATACAAATTGATGCGCTCATTTATGAGTTTTCCTTCACGGAGCAATTGCTGCAGGTAGCGTTTTGAAAACAATGCACGCAACATTAACAACGCTTTTCGTTTGTATAATACAAAAGATAGAGTTATTAAAAATAACCCTATCAATAAGCTGAACGTAATAATATTATTCGCGGTATTCAACAGTTTACTATTTAACTATCAATTTCTTAGCAATATAAATGTGGTTTTTATTTTCGATGGTATAAAAGTAAACGCCCTGCACTAAGGGAGAAGTGTCAACGGTAATATTCTTTTCGTTAGGATTCAGTAAAAAACTCATAACTTCTGCACCTAATATATTCCTTATAACCAATTTGTTAGAATGGTTTATATCGTCAAGCGTGTAAGAAATATTCACTTTATAACCGGAAGCAACCGGATTAGGGAAAGCATTGAGAGAAAATTTATCCTTGTTTTGCTCTTTAACGCTAAGATGTTGCATATCAATAGCAATGTACAGAGTCGTGATCTCACCTTCTGCCTCAAAGTCTATTTTGAATCTGTTTGATCCCAAAAAACCATTCGGGATTAAGTGTAATGAAAAAAGTAAAGAACTTCTTTCTTCAATGGGATATTCCATTTCCAACAATTCAAAAGTTTCGTCACAAACCCCAAAACACACATAAGCCTGCATTCCGCTCACTAAAGACAAGTTTGTTCTTATCGTACTGACATCCAATTGATAGTTTTCTTGATTATAAACCATAATTTCCACAGGAAATTCAAGATTTTCGCCAACACTTATTAAGTCGTTTGTAGTAATTGTAGCACGGATTTCATCTCCATGAGAATATGGATTTCCTTCTATATCAGTAAGTTGAATTTTTTGTTGTGCGTATCCAAGAAAGAATATACTTACGAAAATTAATGTGATTAGTTTTTTCATAATGAATTATGTATTTAGGTTAGAGGCATTTTCAATAACGTTGTTTCATGTTTTCTATTTTACAACTTTAAAAGTACATATCTGCCCGTTTGATTCAATTTTTACAAAATAGATTCCTTTAGATAAATGAGCAACATCAATAGAAGGTTTATTTATTGCATTAATAATAAGTTGTCCGGAAACAGAAAACATTTCCAATTTATCATAGACACCGTTTATTAATAATTTTTCATTCATGGGATTTGGGGCAACAGAAATTTGAACTCCATTAATATCTTTAATACTTTCCATTTGAACGAAAAGGACATGAATTTTGTAATTTTTATCCACAGCGGTAAATGTATAACTTGTAGCATTTTCTAATCCCATAGGTACATCATCAATATAAACTTCTAAAACCTTATAATAATCATCTGGTGCAAATAAATATTCAGCACTTTCGCCTTCAAAATATTCTGTTTCACCCTCAGGGGAGATCGTACCAAACCCTTCGGAAGTAGCGATAATCTTGTATATTGGAGCAGATTTGAATTTTACATGAATTTTGTAATTTTTATTTACAGCAGGAAACGTATAACTTGTAGCATTTTCTAATCCCATAGGTATATCATCAATATAAACTTCTTCTACCCAACAATTTGCTGATGGAGTGAAGGTATATACTGCACTTTCACCTTCAAAATAGTCTGTATCACCTTCAGGGGATATGGTTCCTAAGCCTTCGGAAGAAGCAGAAATCTTGTATATCGGAAGAGATTTGAAAGTAACATGAATCGTATAATCTTTGTTTATTTCAAGGAAAGTGTAAGTATTGTTTTCAAAACCAACTGGGGCTTCATCAACGAGCACTTGGTCAACACTATATCCATGATTAGGAGTAAAAGTATAAAGAGCGCTTGACCCTTCAACATAATCTTTGGCTCCGGATGGAGCGATGGTGCCATTTTCGCCGGCAGATGCAGTGATAGTATATACATTGTAGTAAGGAACCATTGCTCTAAGTTTAGTAGTATATGAATTTCCTGCAGCATAATAAATTTGTGTACCACTTGAGTTTAGAATCTTAATAAATCCACCCGGCATTCCATCGCCATAACTGTCATTAACCTCTAATCTGTAACAACCTTTTTCATCAGGAACAAAATTAAATTCTCGCTCTACAACGGCATTTGTAAAAGGACCACCTTGTAAAAGAACAGTTCCGTCTTGTCTAAATATTTTAAATGAACACTCGGTCCCATACTGATCTGTTTTAATAACTAACTTCATTTCACTATCAGCGCCCTGAACTATGTCTTTTTTTATAGTTATACTGCTTGAAGAAAGGGTGATTGGTTCATCGTTAATTTTAATCAAATCAATTTTAACAGTCTGATTTGTACTTGCTTGAACTTGAAATATGGGAAGATGTATAGTGTCGGAAGCCATAGATGCAATGGTTCTTTTGTTCCATATATAAGTATTTGGTGTTCCGTTTGCAACTTTATAGGTAAATTCTAAAGAATTAATAGTATTTTGTCCAATATTTTGAACTTTTACATACGCAGAAGCATCTGTGGAACAATCAATAACAGGTATTTCGAGTGCTTCGGTAATTCTACCACCAATTTGCGGGAGGTTCAAGTGCGTAATATTTGCATGGCAGCCGGAAATAATTTTTGTTTCATTTTCAGCAACAAAAACAATAAACTCAAGGTCTTCAAGCATAACATTTACATTATTAAAATGTTGAGGAATATCATATTCAAAAGTATGTGACCAAAAACTGCCTGTTGTGGTTGGTGAAACATCCATTCCCCACTGTGAGCCGGTAACAAAATCACGGAGCATGTGCATGTGTCTGTATTGGCTTCCCACAATCATTTCCGGATATAAAGTCATCCCGGATTGAGGTCCAATTATATTGTTTTGCAACATAGCCACCGTCAACTTATTTGTAGATTGCACCGCATTTCCTGTATAATACACTTCCACCAAGAGAGACAAGTGACGGGTAGTCCAATCTACTGTTCCTTCGGCAGCTACATTAAGGCACGATGGGTCATTTAAAAGTTTACTTGCACAAGTAGCCCACTTACTTCTATCATAAAGAAAATAGGGAGCGGTTAATGCTCCCATAAGAGCAACACCATCAAAAGCCTGACGATTAACAGTTCCTGCGGGGTAACCTGTATTAGCAGCTTGTCCCATTCCGGCTTGATTAACCAAAGCAGTGCCGTATGGTGTCTTGTAATTTGGGGTTCCATCGGCAAAACTCCCCACATGCACATTTATCGCAAAAAACCTATCAGGGTATTGATTCATCAGTTGTTGCGCCCGTTTATGACCATCAGGGCAATACTGACATCCTTTTCCTGTAAATTCTTCCAAAATACCATTTCTGTTTGAAGGTGTAGTGGACACAATGGTAGGTTGTGCAAATAAAGTTGCTGTAAAACACGCAACTAAAATAAAAGATAAAATTTTTTTCATAATAATTTGTATTAAAAAGTGATTAATGAATAAAGGTGTGCAAATAAACTAAAAAAAACAATAAGAATCGACACTTTTTTCGGAAATATTAAAAAAAAAATTGATAAAAAACGTGTTTCGGTAAAGTGAAAGTGGTTTATACATTTTTTTCTTTAACGATATTATAATATTTTTGCCGCCATTATACAGATTTATCACTGCAAATGAAGACCTGCATTAAATTAGGAATAGATATCGGCTCAACCACTATAAAATATGTGGCTTTAAATGCAAAAAATGAGATTGTTGCATCGGGCTACCAAATTCATTGTGCCCAATATTTACCATTGCTAAAGTCAATATTTGCAGATTTATTTCATCAATTTGGGGATGTTCGCTTATCGTTAGCCATAACCGGTTCGGTAGGAATGGGCGTGTGCGAGCGGTATCAACTTCCTTTTGTTCAAGAAGTTATTGCCGAAACCGAATGTGTAAAGAGAAATTTTCCTGCTTGCAAAACCATTATTGATATGGGCGGGGAGGATACAAAAATGGTGTTTTTACAAGATGAGGCAATTCCCGAAATGCGCATGAGCGGCAACTGCTCCGGCGGAACCGGCGCGTTTTTAGACCAAATGGCAATATTGCTCGGCTGTACAACAGAACAACTGAGTCAACTTGCTGAAAAAAGCACACGCATTTATCCCATGGCATCACGTTGCGGCGTTTTTTCTAAAACAGATGTCCAAAACCTCAGTAGCAAACATATTCCCAAGGAAGATATTGCCGCTTCTGTGTTTCATGCAGTAGTGGTGCAAATGGTGGGCGGACTTTCAAAAGGGTTGAAAATCACCCCGCCGGTTTTGTTGAGCGGCGGACCTTTTCAATTTTTACCCGCATTGAAAAATGAAGTGTTAAATTATCTTAATTTAGAAAAAACAGACATTATTTCTACTGAAAATGCCAACTTACTCACCGCTTTCGGAGCCGCACTGAAAAGCGTTGAACAGCATCAAAATAATGATTTCAAAACGATAATGGAGCATCTTGCACAACATCCTGTTGTGTTTTCTGAAACCCTCTCTCATTTTGATTCTTTGTTCCATTCGCAGGAAGAATATCAACTATGGCTCAAAAACAAACAAAATCGTTTCATCTCCGAAAAAGATTTGCATAACTGCTCCGAAAACCTCTATTTGGGAATTGATTCGGGTTCTACCACCGGTAAAATTATTTTGATTGATGAAGATTATAATGTTGTGTATAAATACTATGCGCACAATCAAGGTAATTCAGTAGAAAATATTAAAAAAGGATTACATCTGTTTTTAGAAAAAGCACAAAAAACAAAACGAAATTTTGTAATAAAAGATTCTTGTTCAACAGGATATGGTGAAGATTTGCTCAGAGCAGCGTTTCATCTCGGAGAAAGTATTGTGGAAACCAAAGCACACTATTTGGGTGCCAAACATAATAACCCGGAAACTTCTTTTGTGTTGGATATTGGCGGGCAAGACATGAAAGCGCTTTTTGTAAAAAATAATACCATTGAAAGAGTGGAGATTAACGAAGCGTGCTCGTCGGGATGCGGCTCTTTTATTGAGGCATTTTCCAAAACATTAAACTACTCCGTACAATTATTTGCAGAAAAAGCCTGCTTCGCAAAACATCCCTGCGATTTGGGCACACGATGTACGGTGTTTATGAACTCCAAAGTTAAGCAATTTCTTCGTGAAGGCGCTAAAAGTGAAGATATTGCAGCAGGATTATCTTACTCTGTAATAAAAAATTGTCTGTTCAAAGTGCTTCGTTTACACGATTTTTCATCGTTAGGAAACCATATCTCTGTGCAAGGGGGCGCCATGAAAAACCACGCCATTGTGCGTGCTTTAGAAAAATTAACAAATACGGAGGTCGCATTTACCAACATTCCGGAATTTATGGGCGCATTCGGTTGCGCATTGTTTGCCAAAAAAAATGCCCAACACGCACCGGTTAATGTAGAACGGATGCTCGAAAACTGCCATTATACTTTACAAAATGCCCTTTGTAAAGGTTGTGATAATCAGTGTTATATAAATGTTTATAAATTTTCTAACGGGCAAAATTTTATTTCAGGTAATAAATGTGAAAAAATATATTGCAACAAGGGAGCAAATGCTGTTCAGGGAAAAAATATTTTTGTTGAAAAATACAAACTTTTGTTTGACAGAAAATCAATTTCCGCCCCCATTAAGATTGGGATTCCGCGTGCCTTGGGAATGTATGAGAATTATCCCTTTTGGCATCAACTGTTTACGGAATGCGGATTTGAAGTGGTGCTTTCTTCTCATTCCAATTATTCTGATTATGAAAATGCGGTTTCCGGCGTAATGTCCGATAATATCTGCTTTCCGGCGAAGTTGATACACAGTCATATACATGATTTGCTTGCCAAAAAGGTTTCGCGCATTTTTTATCCGATGACGGTTTACGAGGAAAAGGACGAAACTACTTCAAACTCATACAATTGTCCCATCGTTTTTGCCTATTCCGCAGTGTTGAAAAGCAGCGAGCAGTTGCCCGTTCCGTTGGATGCTCCTGTCGTTAGTTTTCGCACCAAAAAAGGATTATTCAAAAATGTCATTCAATATTTAAAAACATTACAAATTGACAAAAAAACCGCCGAAAAAGCCATAAATTCAGCATTATTGGCACAAAAAAACTACGCAGAAACGATTTACCAAAAAAACCTCGAAATCTACCCCCCCTCACCCCTCACCTCTCACCTCTCACCTCAAACCCCTCACCCCACACCCCTCACCATTCTCCTCGCGGGCCGACCTTACCACACCGACCCCCTGATTCAACACAAATTGGCAGAAATGATGAGCAACTTGGGCGTGAATGTGATTTCGGAAGATATAGTGCGTTTTAATGAAATAGAACTTTCTGATACATACACAATTACACAATGGCATTACATCAACAGAATTTTAAAAGCGGCGAAATTTGCAGGAAAAGAGAATCACCATCTGCAATTTGCCATGATGACCTCTTTCGGTTGCGGACCCGATGCGTTTTTGTTGGATGATATAAAACAAGTACTTGAAAAACAAGGCAAAACATTGACCATTTTAAAATTAGACGATGTGAATAATATCGGTTCTTTGCGGTTGCGGGTGCGGTCGTTGATTGAGAATTTAGAAAATGTTGAATTTTTAAAACACAAAGAACACGAAGAATCCACAAAGGACACAAAGATTATAAAAAGAAAATTCTTTGAAGAAGAAGACAAAAATCGTTTAATCATTGCGCCCTATTTTTCGGAATTTCAGAATCCGTTTTTGCCGCCGGTTTTTAAGTTGGCAGGGTATAATTTAGAAATGTTGCCGGAACCGAATCAAGAGACCATTGATATGGGACTTAAAGTAGCGCACAACGAAGTTTGCTTTCCGGCAACTTTAGTGGTTGGCGATTTGTTAAAAGCATTGAAATCAGGAAAGTATGATTTGGATAATATCGCGGTCGCTTTAACGCAAACAGGCGGACAGTGCCGCGCCACCAATTACGTTGCCATCTTAAAAAAAGCGCTGACAGACAACGGCTTTTCCCATATTCCGGTGGTAGCCATTGCCGGCGGCGAATCTTTATTTAACGAACAACCCGGATTTAAAGTAAATTGGTTTAAAATCTTTCCCATACTCTTTAAAACCGTTATCATTTCCGATTGTTTGTCGCAACTTTACCATGCCTGTGTGGTGCGGGAAAAAGAAAAAGGCGCCGCAAATCAATTGAAAGAGAAGTATTTCAAGAGTTTCAGTGAACTTATTCTTCAAAACAATTCAAAAAAAATGTTTGTTTTATTAAAGGATGCCGTTCAAGATTTTAAATCAATTACCATTCCAAACAAAAAACTGCCGCAAGTGGGCGTTGTAGGAGAAATATTCCTTAAATTCAATAGTTTTTCACACAGACATATTCTCAAACAACTTCAAACAGAGAGTATTGAAGTTTTACCCCCTCAAATTTTACCGTTTTTTATGCAAAGTTTTGTGAACAGAAAAGTGAACAAAAACTACGGTTTTTCAGAATCTTGGGTTCCGGAGTTTATTTTTGACGGATTATATGCTTTAGTTAGAAGAAATATTGCAAAAGCAAACAAAATTTGTTCAGATTTTGAATATTTTTCACCCATACCCGATATTTTTCATGAGGCAAATCAAGCCAAAGAACTGGTAGATTTGGGATGCCAATTTGGAGAAGGCTGGCTGATTCCTGCGGAGGTTTCTACCTATTATAAAAAAGGCGTGCGGAACATCATCAGTTTGCAGCCCTTTGGTTGTATTGCCAACCATATCATTTCAAAAGGTTTAGAAAGGAAATTGAAATCAAAGTTTCCTAAACTAAACCTTTTGTCTTTAGATTTTGACGGTGGCACCAGCGAGGTGAATGTGCAAAACCGCTTGGAACTATTCAAGCGAGCTATGAATTAGTCTCCCAGCGTGGCGACCATTACGGCTTTGATGGTGTGCATACGGTTTTCTGCCTCATCGAAAACGATAGACATCGGCGATTCAAACACTTCATCATCCACTTCCATAGCTTCGATGCCAAATTTCTTATGAATAT
>Ga0209628_10003575_pt1 | contig 10976 bp, 14 predicted proteins | sample TergutCu122P4_FD_187285 | JGI IMG/M metagenome (GOLD analysis project Ga0209628, IMG submission 187285) | Cubitermes ugandensis P4 segment gut microbial communities from Kakamega Forest, Kenya - Cu122 P4 (SPAdes) (version 2) | ecosystem: Host-associated > Arthropoda: Insects > Digestive system...
AGGGAGGGTGGAGGTTGTGGCTTCACTCTCTCAAGGTCGCGCAGCTGCTGCGCAGTGCGGCTTGTTTACATACAAATCAGTCCCGGTCATATTTGAACCACCTTGTACTTGTTAATTACAGCAGCAACATGCTTGCCAGCTCATCCACATGCATCGTATTGGTCTACAAATACCTGCAATGACACGACATCTGATCAGATAACTAGATTCAGCTTGCTGGTACAGCCATACAAAACACTGCACCTGCACAGTTGGGTCGCACCAGTAATGTGTGACATGTGGACTGATATTAATGCTACAGACTTTGTGACAGACCAATTTCTCAGCCAAGGCGTTTCTGTATCTGACACGTCAGATGTAATTAATCACTTCGCGCAGCAAAGTCGTCTTTGGGAATATAGAAATATTTCAGCCTGTATAAAAATTCTCTAAATGTTATGCAATCCATAAACTCACTGCTGTTCGCAATATCCTGAAAATTGTCAGCATCCCAAACCAGATTTAATACTTCCTACTGCATCTCGAAGTATTTCTGTAAAGACTATTTTCATATTATTGTCCCATTTGTTCCAAAGCTTGCCACTTGCAGTCCTTTCTTCAGGTCTCACAACCTACAGTCGGTATGCCCTTCTTTACCCAACCACACCTGCTACAGGCCCTGCCCACCTGATCGTCAATAATTTTATCACTTCAATTACAGCCAAATTAAATGCAAATACACAAAACTGTACTGGTAAAGAAAATAGTGTAACAGCCTGGACTAAAAACAAAGTGGTCATTATGTGTCTTCAAAATATCTTGTAACTCACCTCATATATTGGGTTCCCTACAGTGGGACCAGGTGTCAGGACCACATGAGCATCATGTGATGCCCGTACCTTAAAATTCAGCTCTCCTGATGTCAGAGGAATAAATTGGTACACAAGCTCGCCATCTGTTTGAAATTCTGTGAACAAAGGAATGTTCATGTTAGTGGTTTGTCACAAGCTCACAAACGACGGCACAAATACTGGAAATTCACACTTACACAACTTACTGCCAAATGTCAAATATTTTAATTAACCTACAAATAGAACATTTTCAAATATCAGCAGAATTGTTACCGTTCTTTAAGGGTTGACCCTAGACATACAGACGTCACGACCAAGTTCATATGGGGCCCAAAGCAGGTTAATAATTTAGCTACCCTAAAACGACATCCCTTAAAGTTTGCCGTCCTACAGAGCTGGATGATCTTTTGACCAAAAAATGTTAAGACTTTCAAAATTACGGTTCGCTTATACAGTTGGTATAGATTAAGCCACTGCAGTGTTTTCCAGCAGCATGTATTTGAACAGCTGCCTTAAGGGCACTGTTCTGTGATTGAAGCTGAAAAACAAACACAACATTCAGTACATGTATGCTCAAAGGACATGTGTTTCAGAGACTCAAACCCAGACAACCTGCCATTTTCATAAATACACTTCTCCTCATGTAATAACAATTCAACCACACATACTGGATCATATTTCAGATTGTTATTTTCTTCATTCATGTTTCACGTAACAATACACTTGCTAAGGGTCTTATTGAACGACAGTTTCAACTGTAACATTATATGGTACTGTTTTCCAAGCTGTATTCACGGAACCCTGTGGTAATGCAGAACTTTGTTACTGATATCACAACAAAGTGTCAAATATATGAATAGACATTTTGACATTCGGAGGAAAATTCCAACTGTACCACGAAATATGTCGGAATTTTTGTCCAGAAGTTAGCAATACTGGATTGATCCCTCTGCTCTACAATGTACATCTTGTCTCCCTGGCCTGTAAATATTTGCATAGTGCGAGTTTCTCTGGAGATGAAATATTATTTTATGTGTTCCTGGATGGAGAAATGTTTGGAAAAGCCTGCTATATAGTTCTCGCTGCACAGCAATAATTGACCATATAAGGCAGTGGTGGACTGACACTCACCGCTGCAAATCAAAGTACTCAGATCTAAACATCGTGCAGTACCACTTTGTCAACCAAAAACTCCACTTTGTATGCAGTAGATCGATCACGTTCCTCCATGCTAAACGTCCATGTGTATCAATTTGGAACTAATGTCGCCTCTTTCCAGTAGCCACTTCCACTCCACACAATGCGCAAAAAACCACATCGCCCCAGCCTGTGAAATAAAACCCAGCAGCCACCAGGTGATTTTTGTCCATGAAGGACACATCCCATTTTTTGAATGTTTTGCGACGATCAGCTTCAATCTTCAAGTTTAGTGTTTGCATGTTTCTGTTGCCAGGCTCTTAAGTGTAGGTGGTTTGGGGGGACAACATAAGAGGTGCACTCGTGGAATTAATATCGAGACACGTGGTTGCTAGTTTACAAGCTACTGGTGGATAATTTAGCTGCCTGTAGACTTATGTATATTGAAGTTGTATCCCCACCACAAACACGACTGTTTATTCCTGTCAGTGCATAGTGTGTGTGATCTACTAACAACCGGATGCGCTCAGGGCAGAATGTAACCTGTTATGAAATTTATTACAGGTACATTAAAACCCATTAAACTTTATGACTCGCTGCCTAAAAATTCCATTAGGGTGCAATAAAATAACAGGATGTGACATGCAATAAAATCAATTAAGTTTCATGACTGAAGATGCACCTGCATTTTAACATGTCCAACATGTCTGGAACTGGGGGGCAGGACTATAAATTGAGGGATTTTTGCCGCACTTTAATATTCTGCACTGTGCTATCGAGACGTCTAGAAACTTTCTACATTTTACTGCGTCAGCGATACACAAGTAAAGATTTGTTCTACCTACATCAACATCTGCATCATCCTGCCGACATCTACAAACAGTCAGCAGCTACACCTACCGTCGACATCTACAACCAATACCTACAGCTGCATCAGTTATCAGTTTCCACAACTGTCAACACCTACACCTGCCTATAATTGAAGTAAGTGGTGCTTTACACTCAAAATATACAATGGCAAAAAAATTGTTTGGGAATAGGGAGCCCGCTATTCCATCCGCACAAGTTCCTATTGTAAGGAAAGAGGAGCAGGATACGGAAATAGCATCCTCCTCTAGTAGAAACAGTTCAGTGGCGAAAACAACAGTACAGCTACCCTTTAGGATTTTGGACGAGACGTCTAACTCTTTTCCAAAATTTAACTCGACCGCGCGAAGCATGCTTATTAAGTTAAAACTCCGGGCGAAGAGCAAGAACCTATAGCTTGTTTTAAGGAATGCATTACGGCATTAGCCAATTACCTACTGGACGAAGTACCTAATGCAGATTTGGTGGGACTGAGAATCCGCAACACCGAGAATGTGCAGGATAAAGTGGTTGGCATTAGTTTGCGCCGCCATGACCTGTTCAAACCTGATGTGGTCTGGGACGTGCTTCGGAAAGTCATTCAGAGCAATGCTAGGTTTTGTCTGACTGACCGTCTTGAAGTGCATTTGGACCATGTGATGACGCCTGTTGGTAATGGCAAAGGGGCTGAGAAGACGAAAGGGCGGACTTTAAATGTCGCGAGTTCAATTAAGAGGGGCATTGTTGTTGTAAAAGCGGCATTTCTATGTTTGGCTCATGCACTTGCAATCGCTATGCCCAGAGTTAAGGGGCACCCTAAGTAGAAATCATATAACAATAGGTATGGACTGAAAAAACCTGATGAATCCTTGAAGGCTTCCGGTGTTGATTTAACTAATGGCGGAGGTCTTGAAGAACTTCGACAGTTTCAGAAATACCATTCGGACTATAAAATTGTCGTGTTTGATGGACTTAGCCATGATAGGCTATATTCAGTGGAAAATCCCTTTCGGCCAAGAAATTGTATCTACTATACGGTGGGCACTATAATGTAATTACTAACATTAAAGCCGCCATGGCGAAAAAGTACAAATGTAGCGCGTGTGACAATCTCTACTACAAGTCACACAAATACGAGAAAGCTTGTTCTCTGTGTAATGCAACACCACCCTGTACTAAAAATCAGACCAAGCGTTGTAGTACATGCAACAGGGACTTTCTGGGTGAGAAACGCATTCAGAATCATTTGAACGTCAAAGTGAAAGCAAACTAGTCTTTCAGTGGAGATATACCGAAATTGTAATTATTTGGTAAATGGTGATTCTAAATATTAATGTTTCAAGAAATTTCGTAATTACTGGTATAAGAAGCAACCGTCTGGTCATTTTTGCTACTTGGTTCCACTGAAACCTAGCATGCTATGTATGTTTTCTTTGATAAGGTTTCCACGCAAGACCATGAAAACCATGTTGGGTCTTTTGGGCATATTCCAAACTTGATATGTGCTCAGCAAATGTGTTCAAAATGTGAAGCCGTGGACGATTTGACAATTAATTGTTAATAGTGTGGTAAGCGAACCCACGTGTTTTGGGAGGATTCCGTGGGCAAATTTATTGATTATCTTCGGCTGTTCAGACCATTCGCAGATAGGTTTTATGCCATTTCTCAAAAGTCTAGTGGATTCGACGCACAGTTTGGCTGCGCAGGTTTTTGGAACTGAGATGGGTGCCTCAATTGATAACGGACGGTTCTAAAATTCTTAGCAAGTGTGTGGAGAACCTTCCTTCTTTATTCATTAAATTTTTTGCCCATAGGCTTAAAGAGCATGCCCAAGACATTCGACTTCACATGCAAGAAGGGGTATTACCCCACTTTTTCAACACGGCCGAGATTTTGGAATATGTGGGCTCTTAACCCGAACGCAAGTACTATGGGGCAAACTAGATGTCAGGTGATGAGCGAGCCAAATTTTTGGAATGGTATGGAGAACAAAAAGACAACATTTTCCATAATAAGGGAGAGCTCTTGACCTACTGCATCGAGGACGTCAGTGTACTGAGTGAGGCATGCTGTTTTCTTCGAAACTTGTTTTTGGATTAGGTTGAGATGGGCCCCATTCGGCAAGTCATTACAATATCGTCCATTTTCAATAAGGTATTCCGAACCATGTTTTGAAACCTGACACTGTAGGTATTATGTCGAGAGGGGTTACCGTATGGGAGTCCGCCAATTTGTTGAAGCTCTTCAATGGCTGGCGTACATTGGTCGGACGAGGAACATTGTTACTCATGCCGGCAACGGGAGGGAGGTACATTTGCCTGGGGTACCAAACGTGAAGGTTGATGGGTACTGTCTAGAGACTAATGAGGTTTTCAAGTACCTAGGGTGCTTTTGGCATGGGTGTCCTGCATGTATGCCCTATCGAGACAGGCCCATTGGCAACACTACTGAAACACTGCAGAGCATGTATGAAGGGACGATGACGAGGTTACAACAAATAAAAGATGTAGATTATATCGTGTCGGTCAGGGGATGCGAGTTTAGAATATTGCTGCTCCAAAATTCAGGCCTTGAATGCCAACTTAGTTCGCATCCCTATGTGAAGAACTCTCCTATTAATATTCGGGATGCCTTGTGCGGGGGTAAAACCGAAGTCACCAAAACGTATTACAGTGTCGAACAGGGGGAGGAAATACGGTATGTGAATGTTATCAGTCTGTACCCCTACATTTGTAAATATGGTAAGTATCTTGTGGGTCTCCCTAAAGTGTACGTGGGTGCAGACTGTCCCCCTGGTGGTTTGGAGAGGGGATTATAAAATGTAAGATTCTGTCTTCTAGAAAACTCTGTCATCAAGATCTTAATTCAAAAGCAACCCTAAACTGATGTTCCCAATGTGTTCTGCTTGTACTGACGCCATGAACCAAGGTCACAGTACACACTGTGATTAGAAAAGGTGTATATTTGAAACATGAGTAGTGGAAGAGTTCCGCAAAGCTGTAGAGATGGGGTATAATTTAGTGCAAGTGTTTGAAGTTTGCGAATATACAGTGCCGTGCTTTGACAAAGGTTCCAATTAAAGGAGACCTTTTTGCAGAGTAGGTCAACATGTTCCTGAAATTAAAACAGGAATCATCCGACTACCCATTCTGGGTTCAGAGTGAGGCCGACGAGGACAGATACATAGAGGAAAACCTGCGTGCAGAGGGAATTGTTCTAGACAAGGCATCTATTTCTAAATATGCGGGACAACGAACTTTGGCGAAGCTGAAATTAAACTCAATGTAGGGAAAATGGGCTCAGAACCAAAACAAGGAACAGACAACCATTGTAACCTCAGAGAAATAGTTTTACGAGCTCTTGAGACGTCCGGATACTGATGTTACAAACTTTATATTGCCGCACGATGACGCGGCATGGATATCGTGAAAGTTTTCCGAGGATAACGTAGCCGAAGGGAAGAATGTTAACGTGGTAGTTGTTCCTTACGTAACAACCCGGGCTCGGCTTAAACGTACACACCATTGCATGTTCACAATCATAGGAAGATCAAAACGAAACATGATAGTGTAGTCGTCTCGGATCCTGAGACAAAGGTGTACAAGGTCGTCTTTAAGAAGCGCCGGCTTGTGGACGGTTTTGACACTTTGACATATGGGTATGATTAATTTGTTTATATATTTTATTTATATTTATTTATTTATATTTTATTTATTTATTTATGCCGTGATCAGGTCCAATTTATTTATTGAAGCTGGTACAGGGTGAAATTCATTTTTTGGTAGTGATTAGGTTAAGTATAAAGTATAATGGACTTAAAGTTTTAACAGAAACAATTATAAACCCTGTAATTGCCATTCTTTCATAGTAACCATGTCAGTGAAAGGTAACTCTGACTTTGCAACACTCGAGCATGTTTATGTTCATACAGATATTATCAAACAAAATTTCGTTGGTGATTCTTACGTGATACTATTTACTTCCTTACACTCTCCATCGACCACAGGATACCATAGTCTTAACTTCCCAATGTACAGGCCAGTGGAACACTCCTTTATAGAGTTGATAGCGATTTGTCTAGTTACAAAGACTGGTGAAGATGTGGTGTTTGACAGCAGTGATATTCCGTGCCTTGTAATATTACACTTTAAAAAGAAGTCCTCACCTCAAAAATCTCAGTTTGTCAGTTAAAGTTACTAGGTACTACATAAATCAAGGCGGAGGCGGAGAAATATATCCTGTGTACAGGGCTACTTTCAGGCTGCAGAAAAGTAACGGAGTAGGATCTTCCGAGGCCTCTTCCGTTTTTTAAACATCTGTTGTATTCAGGGGCAAAGTCTGTAGGAAAAGAGGCCTTAAAAACTGGTTCCAATATAATAACAGATATACTCAATAAGGAACCGGAAAAACTGTTGGTTGTATTTTCAAAAATCGTTTTGTTGAAGGAAAGAATAACCTTGAAGAAAAAATTAAAAGATGAACGGGTCTGGCTTGGGGTTAAAAAGGAAGCGTAAGCCGAGAAAGGCTCAGTCTCAAAGTAAGCGCAGGGAGGTAAAGGACATTTTTGCAGAGAAGAAGAAGATGAAATAATTGAGTGTTTAAAATCGGTGCAGGACTTCTTCCTCAAGCCAAGCCTACAAACATCTGTCGTCAACAGTCACACCGTTACACATACGCCTATTACCCAGCAGACAATCCTGCTCAGTTGGAGTTTAATTGCTAGGGGTATAACGATTACTATATTGATATAAATTCTCTGTTCTATTCTTACGCATCCATCTTCTAAAAATTGATGGATCAGATATAGAAAGTGCTGAGTCAAACACAGTTGGCTGTGTCAATAATTTGGCGCATTCCATGTTTAGTTCTTTCAGTGTCTCGTTAAACCGTCAACCTATAACTCTTCACGAGACTCACTACCATTTCGAGGCGTACCTTGAAAAGCTTTGAAACTATGGTTTTGATGCGTCTGGCACGCATCTAGTGTCTAATTTCTGGTTCCTCGATTAGCCTACCAGCGATGGATCACTGAAAGCCAAGAGTGGTTACAACACGATTAAATTACTTCAGCAATAGTCAAATTATAGAGCTATGTGGAAGGCTCCTTGCTGACTTGTTCAATTCCGATAGAATGCAAACTGATGGTGTAGGTATGAACATTAAACTTACACGTGCACCAGAATGTTTCTATCTTTTGTCACCTTCAGTCGATACCAAAGTGCGTATAAAGGTTTTAGACGCTACTCTTTTCATCACACAGTTCTCATTCAAGACACGTCTTCTTCTAGCTCACGCTAATATTTTGGGTATGAAACGTAAACACATTATCCTGTTACACACTCAGATCAAACTTTTACTGCGAGTATTGGGGCCCAGCATGTCTCTATCGATAATACATTCCTAGGAATAATTCCCGACAGGATTCTCATAGCAATGGTTAAAACACTGCATTCGTTGTTTCTGCCAGTACAAATCCATTACACTTTCATCATTATGAAATGAAACATCTTGTGTTGTAAGTAAATGGATTTCAGCACCCTTCTTAGCCACTCACAATGGATTGTGCTTCGTTCTTTGGAGCTACCAGAGCTTACAAAACAGTATTTTCAAGTATGGATATACACCACGATGACCGTGCACACACGATTAGTCTGGAAATGTACACTAATTGTTTCTACGTTTTAGGCTTTGACGTAACACCAGACAGAGAAGCTGAAGAAGAACATATAAGACTGCCCCGTCAAGGAAATGTGCGCATTGAGACACGCTTAAAAAACCACCAACAAAACTCGTCACGTGCATTTTGTATACTGAATTCCCCGGGCACGTCGAAATTGACAACTCCAGAAACGTCAGAGTCACAAATCAATAAAGTTTTATAAACATGTAAAGCATTTTCAAGAAGTTTTTCCAATAGATCTTTTACTGTCCACACTTATAAAACCCTCGATAATTATCTTCAATCTCGTCAAGCATTACATGCCCGGTTCACATTGCGTAGCTGTCTGTTTTTTTCGATACTGGGTACGCTGGATATTTTGATTCGTACGGCCTACCAACATACAAACTCGAAATCTTAGCATACCTCCAGCGCCACTCAATGTCTTGGACATTTAACCGCCACAGACTACAGGGTTTACGGACGAATGTTTGCGGACATTACTGCCGTATCTACGCTCTCCACAGAGCAAGAGGACTATCCATGACGTCATTTGTGAACATGTTTCAACCTGCTCGCTACACCTGCTACGATATAAAGGCAGAGGGCTTTTTCGTGTTCAGATTGGGGAGTGTCCTGCTTGCGGCCGGTTGGAGCAGCAGCAGCATTCGTGCAAGTCACAGGTGTACATAAAGGTACGTACACTCACATTTATCAGTCCCCAGATTGCGGAGCAGTCACTTCAGTGATGCTGCACGAGGAGTTGAGTAAAGATTCGAGGTTCAGCGACCCGTGAGAGAACAGGTTATTATGACTGCTTGATTCTTCGACTCCACTAGGACAGCGAGCGCGGAAGCTGGTTCTTAATGGTATTTTGGTACCCGCTCACACGGCTGCAAGTCGGTCAGGAGTCTAGTGTCCGGTGTTGTGAATGGAAGCTCCTGTCGAAACATCATGCACAGGCAGGAGGAATTGGCCTTTATCAAGGCTATTTCCAAGGCTATGTCTCGACGGAATTAGCTGGTGGTGCTTGCTAGGAGCCGCGGGACTACGTCCGTAGGTGTAACCAGAGCCTCCCACCGACCACACAGTCATCTCGTGGGCAAGGGCAAAGCCAACGAGCTAGCAAGCTCGAGCGACTTGTCTGAGCCAGCCAACAGGCGTCCAGAACCTGGCGCTGGTTCCGCGCCTCTGCCCGCGACCTTTACTGTTACGGGCGAAATAGTTGCAGTCGGCAGGCGGAAAATATGGTCCCCAGGGAGGGGTGAGGTACGCGGATGTTTTGGTGGGGCACGTCGCCCCTTTTCAGGCAAGTGGGTCGCTCAAACCCACAACAACAGATTCAGACCTGTCTGGACCCGCTGTCTCATCCGAGAATAGACGCAAGTCTAGCGACATGTTCGGGCCTCTGATTGACAAGCTGCGTTGCCCCACTCAAAACGCCCTGGTGACCAACACCTTACTAGCAGGGGAGCATCCTTATAAGACGCCCATTTTTCTTTAAGGGGTTAGTGACGTCCGTACATTCCTGGCCTGTTGGCGGGCATGTTAACCTGGCGGACTGATGGCCCAACTAAAGGCCGAGAATCTGATGATCGGCGCAACAACCGCCAACGGCTTCAGAGCCGCGGTCAGCGCACTGCGGTTCCTAAATGGAGTAGAGGTTGAGTTTCCACACCTTCACGCTCCCGGTGTATCGATGCGTGCTGCTTCTGGTTAAGAACCTGGGCAGAGGTATGCCTGAGCGCGTCGTCAGTGAGGAGGTCGAGCCCCTGGGCATTCATATCCAAGGGAGTCACACAGCTGCGTTTCGGCTGTCGTGACCAGGACCCCACCAAAACCGCCCTTACACCCCACACTTAATAGTATCAGAGGTGCGAGGACCTGAGGTGATCAGAGTGCGATCAATCCCCGTACTCTGCGGCTTGCGAGTGTCGACGGAGTCGTACGTGATTCAAAGGGCCCCTTGCAATACAAGCCATCCAAGCACTTTGTACACACACAGCGTAACTACGGATACGCACCCCGGTGCGTCGAGTGTGGGTGCTCCCACCTCTCCGGTGAATGTTCTTCCCTGCGAGAGCAGTTACAGCGTTCTGGTTGCTGAGGAAACCACACGGCGAAGTACTGTGGCTATATTAAGTGGAAAGAAGCGAATGCGGTACTTGCAAAGGACGCGCCCAAACGCTCCGATAAGAAAGCAGCCACGGTCCAACCTGCCTCTCCGAAAGCTCGGGGGGCTGTACCCTCTGCCAAGAAGATGGACCTGGACGAGGGGTGGAATAACGTCGTCAGAGTGTGCGCGTTGACAAAACCACCACCACCACTTCACCCATTAATCAAAATCACGCTACTCAACCGGTCACGGAGGTGCCCAAGCAGCCTAAAGTGACCGCCAGCAGGAAGACGGCCAGGCCTAAGAAGCCTGAGTCGAAATTTTCAGCAGTTACTAAACCGCCTGCTGGGAAGCTAAAGAAGAAAGCAGGCGCGAGTGTCAAAACCGC
>Ga0209628_10003576_pt1 | contig 10972 bp, 9 predicted proteins | sample TergutCu122P4_FD_187285 | JGI IMG/M metagenome (GOLD analysis project Ga0209628, IMG submission 187285) | Cubitermes ugandensis P4 segment gut microbial communities from Kakamega Forest, Kenya - Cu122 P4 (SPAdes) (version 2) | ecosystem: Host-associated > Arthropoda: Insects > Digestive system >...
GGCCCCAGCCGCACCGCCTGGTCGGCCAATTGCACATGGCGGGCGTACTTGTCGGCGTCGGAATAAACCGCCACCGTCTGGATGCCCATTTTCTTGGCCGTGGCAATCACGCGGCAGGCAATCTCGCCCCGGTTGGCAATCAAAATCTTCTTAAACACGATGGACTCCCGCGGTGAATGTGAAATCGCCTGCGCACGTTGCGCGTGCAAGGCAGTTTAGCAAACAAAGCTGGCGCGCCGCCGCGCGGCTGGCCGCCACGGTTGGCGATCAGAATTTTTTTGCCTGACGCTCCGTTGTGTTGAATCATGGCTGCCGCCAGATACCGGCAAGCTACAAAATTCATAGCAGCCTGCGCGATGCTCACACGGCCACTGTAAGTTCAAAACGCTTGATTCGTGACAATACGCCCGACAGTTGTTCACGGGCACACGCGGTTTCGTAGTCGGCCTGCAAGCCGCTCCAGAATCCGTCGCTCATACCGAAAAAGGCCGACAGACGCAGTCCCGTGTCGGCGGTGACAGCCCGCTTGCCCGCGACGATTTCGCCTATGCGCCGCTGCGGTACGCCGATTTCCTTGGCTAACCGGTATTGGCTGATGCCCATCGGCTTCAAAAACTCTTCCAACAGAATTTCGCCGGGATGGGGATAAGGAACTTGGCGCATGGTGGTGATGCTCCTTTTTCAGGTTCAGTGGTAATCGACAATTTCAACATCATGAGCGTGGCCAGCATCGAACCGGAAGCAAATGCGCCACTGGCCGCTGATGCGAATGCTCCATTGCCCGGCGCGGTCGCCGCTCAACTTTTCCAACCGGTTGCCGGGCGGAACCAACAAGTCCGCCAACACCTGCGCCCGGTTCAGAATCGCCAGCTTGCGCAACGCACCAGCCTCGATATTGACAAAACGCGCAATGCGTGTGCCCAAAAACAGCGCCTTGGTATCTGGACAGCGAAAGCCAGCAATCATGGCTGAATACTAGCGCATCTCGTTAGTATCGTCAACCGTCCGTATGCCGCCCGGATGAAATCAAGGCCGGCCGGCCTTACGACAGCCCAAAGGCAGGAGAAGGCGCGTCCATGCCAATTTGATGACAAGCCTTAGCCCCAACCTTGACCTAAGATACCGCCATGTCCACACCTGTTTCATCCTCCGGCGCCGGCCCGGCCGCCACCGATTACCTCAAGGCGGTATTGACCGCGCGCGTGTACGACGTGGCGGTCGAAACCGATCTGACGCCGGCGCGCGAGCTCAGCCGCCGCCTGCACAACAAGGTGCTTTTGAAGCGCGAAGATCAGCAGCCGGTGTTCAGCTTCAAGCTGCGCGGCGCGTACAACAAGATGGCGCACCTGACGCCCGAACAGCTGCGCAAGGGCGTGATTTGCGCCTCCGCGGGCAACCACGCGCAGGGCGTGGCGCTGGCGGCCAGCCGCATGAACGCACGAGCGGTGATCGTGATGCCATTGACCACGCCTCGGGTCAAGGTTGACGCGGTCAAGGCGCTGGGCGGCGAGGCGGTGCTGGCCGGCGAGAGCTACAGCGACGCTTACGAGCACGCCGTCAAATTGCAGACCGAGCAAGATTTGACCTTTATCCACCCGTTCGACGATCCGCTGGTGATCGCGGGCCAAGGCACCATTGCCCTGGAAATTCTGCGTCAGCACCAGGGGCCGCTGGATGCGGTGTTTGTACCGATCGGCGGCGGCGGGCTGATTGCCGGGGTGGCCGGTTTCATCAAGGCGGTGCGGCCGGAGGTCCAGGTGATCGGCGTGCAGATGAACGATTCGGACGCGATGGCCCGCTCGGTCGAACAAGGCCGGCGCGTCACATTGGCGGACGTGGGCCTGTTTTCCGACGGCACCGCCGTCAAGCTGGTGGGCGAGGAAACTTTCCGCGCCACGCAAGCGTGGGTCGACGGATACGTGCGCGTGGATACCGACGCGGTATGCGCGGCCATCAAGGACGTCTTCGTGGATACCCGCGCCATCGTCGAGCCGGCCGGCGCGCTGGCGGTGGCGGCCATCAAACAATACGTGGCCGAGCACAAAACCAAGGGCCAAACCTATGTGGCGATCCTCTCGGGCGCCAACATGAATTTCGACCGGCTGCGGCTGGTGGCCGAACGCGCCGAGGTGGGCGAAGAGCGCGAGGCGCTGCTGGCCATCACCATCCCCGAGGAGCGCGGGAGCTTTCGCCGCCTGTGCGAGCTGGTCGGCGCGCTGCCCGGCGGCCCGCGCGCCGTCACCGAGTTCAGCTATCGCATCGGCGACGCGCGCCAGGCCCAGGTATTCATCGGCCTGACCTCCAACGGCAAGGGCGAATCGCACAAAATTTCGACGCTGTTGGCGCGCCACGGTTATCCCAACCTGGACCTGACGCACGACGAACTGGCCAAGGAACACGTGCGCTACATGGTCGGCGGCCACTCGCCGCTGGCCAGCGATGAGCGGCTGCTGCGCTTTGTCTTTCCCGAACGGCCGGGCGCCCTGTTCAAATTTCTCGACCTGATGCAGCCGAGCTGGAATATCTCACTGTTCCACTACCGCAACCAAGGCGCGGACCACGGTCACATCCTGGTCGGCATACAAGTGCCCGCGCAAGACGACGCGGCGTTCCGGCGTTTTCTGGATGACCTGGGCTACCCGTGCGAGGAGCAGACCGACAACCCGGCCTACCAGTTGTTTTTGCGGGGACGGTAACCACCGCCCGCAAAAACCGCGATCAACTCAGCAGCCGCTCCGGCTCCTGTCCCAACTGGTTGAGCGCTTCGCGCGTGGCGCGGACGGTCAGGGTATCGTCCTCCACCGGCGCGATCAAGCCCGCTTGCAGATAAGCGGCCAGCCGCCGGGTTTGCACCAGATAGCTCTGGCCCGACACGGCGGTAAACAGGTGCAGTTGCCCGCGCGCGCTGCGCCAGACGTAGCGCGCCCGCACCGGCGCCGCGCCCTGGTAGCGCAGCGTGAACCACTGGCCCGGCTGCAACCGGCGCGCCCGTTGCAGGTTGTCCGCGTCGGGGCGCGTGCCGCCGGCGGCAATCACCACCAAGTCTTCGCCGTCCACGCCCAGCATTTGCTCCAGCAGCGACGGATCGAGCAGCAAATCCCCCTCGGGATCGTCGGTCACCACGTCTTCCAGGCCGGTCAACGCACACGCCAGCTGGTTCATCTGCGCCGGCATGATGCCCTCTCTGCCGGGCGAATGGAAAGCCTGCATCACCGCCTGGTTAATCAGGCGAATATGCCCATCCTGTTCCTCGGCCTGCATCGCCAACGTTTGCATGCCTTCGCGCAGCGTTTTCAAAATGCCGGGCAGGTGTTGCGTGATCTGCTGGCGCTCGGCGCGGTCGGCCTTGGGGCTGACCACCCACAGCAAATCGACGGCGGCTTGCTTCAAGCGCATGGTTTCGGCGCCCTGCGCGCCGTACCGCACGGCGGCCAAGGCCAACACCTCGGCCCAGATCCGGAATAAAAACTGGCGCACCTCCTCGCTCACCGGCACCGCGCCGAGCATTTTGCGCAGCTCGATGGTGTACTGGATCGCCAGCGCGTCCTTGTGCTCGATCTGCTGCGCCAGCGTGGCAAACTTTTGCGCCGGCTGGCCTTGTGTGAGCGAGCTGCCGAGAAATTTTTCAAATTCGTCCAGCGCCACCTGGAACACCTTTTTGCCGGCTTCCGGGTATTGCTCGATCATCTGCACCACGCGCTTGATTTCCTGCTCCAGTTGACGCCCATCGACCTCCGCGCCGCCCAGCCCCATCGCGCACGCGCCCAAGCAATCGATCAACTGGCGCGCCGGATGGTCGGGCGTGGCGAAAAATTCAGGCTCGGCCAAGGCCACGCGCAGCACCGGCACTTGCAGCCGCCCAAACCACACCCGCAGCGCAAGCGGCAGCCGCTCGTCGGTCAAAATGGCCTGGAACATCAGCGAGACGATTTCGATAATGGCTTTTTCGTCCGCGCGCCCGGCCTTGTCCTTGAGCGCCTTGGCCTTGTCCCGGATCTGCCCCGCCGCGTCGTCCACCACGGTGGTTGCCATTTCAGTCTGGGCCTGCGTCACGCGGGTCAGATACTGCGTTTCACGGGAATATGCCGATGCCGGCTCGGCCAGCGCCAACGCCAGCACGGGCGAGATCGGCTGCGCCACGCCGCCCACGGTCAGCGCCGCGCCGTGCCGCAGGGCAAATTGGTTCAAGTCTCCCAGCACGGTTTGCGCGCGCTGCTGCTGCCATGCACCCAGCGGCGCAACCACCACCGGCGCAACGCCGCCCCAGCCCCCGGCAACCGGCCCCGCGGCAAGAGCCGCCCCCGCGCCCGTAACCGTACCCCCGGCAGACAAGCCGGCAGCCGCGACACCGGGAACACCGCTGTAAAGCGCCGCCTCGTATTGCGCCCGCGCCGCGCTGCCCGGCGGCGCATAGACGAAAGTACCCGCGCCGCTGACCACCGCGCTGTGGCTTGACGTTCTATACCCGCCGGGGCTGGTCGGATACAAAGTGCCCGGCGCGCTGAGGGCGCCGGGAATACTCGGCAGCCAGCCCGTGGTCACCCGGTCGGGGGTACGCCGCATCTTGGCGCGCAGGTCGATTTCGTCGGGCACGCCGTGTTCACTCAAAAAAGCGTTGGTGCGCCGGTACGCCTCGCCCAACCCCTGGGCCGCGTAGGATTGCAGCGTATCTTGCACCCAGCGCCACTGAGCGGAGGTAAACCCGCAATCCATCCAGGCATCCAACAGCGCCTGAGCAAAAGTTTCGGGCCGCAGCACGTCACCGGGTGCGAAATCGGCGCCGCCGCCCTCCAGCCGCTGCATTCGAGCGCGCAACTGGCTCAATTGCTGCCCCGCTTGGGCTCGAATGGCCGAAGCCAACCGCCCGGCGGCCAGCGAGCGTTCCATCTCATCGTTATCCACCAGGGTAAGACCGGTCAGACTGCCGTCGGCGGCGCCGAACAAAGCGCCGGTGCTGATTTTTCCGGACGCAAACCCCTGCGCCTTGCCGCGCCACGCACGCTGCGCCGCGTCCCGCCAGGCGCCCGACTTTTGGCGCAAAGCCGCCTCGGTTTCCATGGCCTCCATGGCACCGATCGCCGTTTTGGCCGCACCGGCCGCCTCCCGCGTCACGCTGACCCGGTTGGGCAGCGCATCCAACAGGGACACAACTTCGGCCATAAAGCGCGTCCGCGCCTGATGCGCCAGTCCGACGGAAGGGGTCTCGTTAACCATTAGAAGAATTTTGATCTATCAGGAGGCTGAAACAGCATTTAAGCATTTAAGCATTTAGCGTGCCAGCCATTTTCCTGCCGTACGGTGCGCCCCTTCTCCTTGTGTGGCAAACGTTATTTCATCACAGCGGCAAAAGTCATACGACGGCACCCGCATTGGGATCGTCGGGGTTGGCCTTGTGACTGATTTTGGCCAGATCCTCGCGCTTGACACCCAGCCACATCACGATGGCCGCGGCGACGAACACCGACGAGTAAATGCCAAAGCAGATACCGATCGTCAGCGCCAGCGCGAAATAGTGCAGCGTCTGGCCGCCGAACAACAGCATCGACAACACCATCGCCAGCGTACAGGCGTGGGTAATGATGGTGCGGCTGATGGTGGCGGTAATGGCGTGGTTGATGATTTCAGGCGTATTCATCTTGCGATAGCGCCGGAACGCCTCGCGCACCCGGTCGAAGATGATCACCGATTCGTTAACCGAATAGCCCAGCACCGCCAGCACCGCCGCCAGCACCGCCAGCGAAAATTCCCACTGGAAGAAAGCGAAAAAGCCCAGGATAATCACCACGTCGTGCAGGTTGGCAATGATGCCCGCCAAGGCGAATTTCCACTCGAAGCGCACCGCCAAGTAAATCATGATGCCCGCCACCACGCAGGCCAGCGCCTTAAGGCCGTTCCAGACCAGTTCTTGCCCGACCTGCGGGCCGACGAACTCGGTGCGGCGCAATTGCGTATCGGCGTTGGCGGCCTTGAGCGCGCTGAGCACCTGATCGGATTGCTGCGCCGAGGTCTGCCCCTTTTGCAGCGGCAGGCGAATCAGCACGTCACGCGAGGAGCCGAAATTTTGCACCTGCACGTCCGCGTAGCCGAGTTTTTCCAGCGTGCCGCGCACCTGGCCCAAATCGGCGGTCTGGGTATAGGCCACCTCCATCACCGTGCCGCCGGTGAACTCCACCGACAAGTGCAGGCCGCGCGTAATCAGAAAAAACGCCGCCAGCGCAAAGGTGACGAAAGAGATGATGTTCAGCGGCAGCGCATAGTGCATGAACGGGATATCGCGCCGGATTTTGAAAAATTCCATTCAGTCGTTCCTTTCGCTTGGGACGGGCAGCCTCAAACCCGGTGGCCCTCGCTGGTCAGTTGCACCCCTTCGGGCCGCCACACGGTGCCGATTGACATCGACTTGAGCTTGCGCTGCCGCCCATACCAGAGATTAACCAGGCCGCGCGAGAAAAACACCGCCGAGAACATCGACGTGAGAATACCCAGGCAGTGCACCACCGCAAAGCCGCGCACCGGCCCGGAACCAAACGCCAGCAGCGCCAGACCGGCGATCAGCGAGGTCACGTTGGAATCCAAAATGGTCGCCCAAGCGCGGTCGTACCCGGCGTGTATCGCCGCCTGGGGCGACGCGCCGCCGCGCAACTCCTCGCGCACCCGTTCGTTAATCAGCACGTTGGAATCGATCGCCATCCCCAGCGCCAACGCCATCGCCGCCATGCCCGGCAGCGTCAGCGTGGCTTGCAGCATCGACAACACCGCCACCAGCAGCAGCAAATTAAACGCCAGCGCCAAGCTGGAAAACCCGCCGAACACCACGTAGTAGATGCACATAAAGGCGCAAATCACCACGAAACCCCAAACCACGCTGTGAAAGCCGCGCGCGATGTTGTCCGCGCCCAGGCTCGGCCCGATGGTGCGCTCCTCGATAATCTCCATCGGCGCGGCCAGCGACCCGGCGCGCAGCAGCAGCGCCAGCTCATTGGCTTCGGCCACCCCCATGCTGCCGGAAATCTGAAAGCGGTTGCCCAATTCACCGCGAATCACGGCGTTGGAAATGATCTGGCCCTTGCCCTTCTCGAACAGCACAATGGCCATGTTCTTGCCGATGTTGCGGCGGCTGACTTCGAGCATCACCCGCCCGCCCTTGGCATCCATCGTCAAATTGACGCTGGGCTGCTGCGTCTGCGAATCGAACCCGGTCTGGGCATCGGTCAAGTTTTCGCCCGTAACCAGCACTTCTTTCTTGACGATCAGCGGCCTGCCCTTGTCGTCGGGAAACTTCTCCGACCCGAACGGCACCGGCCCGCCCGACAAGGCGGCGTTGCCTTCGGCGCTTTGATCGACCATGCGCACTTCCAGCGTCGCGGTGCGGCCCAGAATCTTTTTGGCCTCGGCCGGATCCTGCACGCCGGGCAACTCCACCACCACCCGGTCCACGCCCTGCTGCTGAATCACCGGCTCGGCCACCCCCAGCTCGTTGACGCGGTTGTGCAGCGTGGTAATGTTTTGCTTGATCGCCTGCTCCTGCACCCGATGCAACGCCTCGGGCTTGTACACCGCGTCCAAATACAGCGACTCGCCCGAACCGGCGGGAGTCAATTGCAAATCGGGCATCTGATCGGTAATCACGCGCTGCGCGGCCGCCAGCGTGGCCGCGTCGCGGGCGCGAATGCGAATCACCTGCCCGTCGCGCTCGATACCGCCGTGCCGCACGTCTTTTTCGCGCAGTGCCGTGCGGATGTCGTTAGCCATGCTATCAAGCCGCCGCGTGATGGCGCTGGTCATGTCCACCTGCAAGGTGAAATGCACCCCGCCGCGCAAATCCAGCCCCAGATACATCGGCTTGGCATTTGGAAGCGGCTTGGCGGCCAGCCACGCCGGCGAACGCGGCACCAAATTAAGCGCCACGGTATACGCCGGGTCCGACGGATCGGAGTTGAGCGCGTGCTCGATGGCATCCTTGGCCTTGATCTGCTCATCGGTGCCGTCAAAGCGCGCCCGCACCGAATTGCCTTCCAGCGCAATCTGGCTGGGCCGCACCCCGGCGGCTTGCAGCGCGGCCTCAACCTTTTGCTCGGTCGCCGTATCGACCTTGACCGTCACCTTGGCCGCCGACACCTGCACCGCCGGCGCCTCGCCAAAAAAATTGGGCAGGGTATAAGTCATCGCCAGCAGCAAGGCCACCACGATGAGCACGTATTTCCACAGCGGGTAACGGTTCATGACAAATCAAAATCCGGTAGAAACCAGCCGGCGATCCGCAACCGCCCGGACAGCGGATGGTTTTGCGGATCATCAACCAATTTCAAGGCTAACATCACAGAGTACCTGCCCGCGCCGGCTTGAACGGGGCAAGCGTTTTCAGCTTTTGAGTGTACCCTTGGGCAGCACCTGCGCCACCGCGTTGCGCTGCACCTGCACCTCGACACCATCGGCGATTTGCAAGCTGAGACTGCTTTCCGACAAACTCGTCACCTTGCCCAGCAGCCCGCCCGAGGTCACCACCTCATCGCCCTTGGCCAGCGCCGCCAGCATGGCGTTGTGTTCTTTCTGCTTTCTCATCTGCGGGCGGAACATGAACAGATAGAACACCGCGAACACGGCAATCAGCGGCAGGAACTGGCCAATCGAGGAAAACATGTCACCCCCCGCACCGGCGGCGGGCGCGGCGGACTGGGCATGAGCATCAGAAATCAAAAACACAGGCAAAGCTCCTGAAAGAGAAAAGCTGCGTATTTTAGCCCGGACGAGCCGGAACCCAATTTGCCCATCTTTCCTCCCCCGCGCCCGCCTGTAGGAGAAGCAGTCACCCTAAAGCAGAGCCTGTTCATGGCCGAAGCAGGCCCATCTGCCAAATAGTACCGATTTTCCCAGCACCAAAGCTGCCCGAATGGTCTATAGTCACGGTTGTTACGCCGCGAAAAGAAATCTACCGTGGCGTTTCATCCGTTCAACCCAAGGAACTCAAATCATGCAACGCAAAACCCTCATCGCCCTCGCGGCCGTGTTGGCCAGTGCCTGCGCGCTGCCTGCCTTTGCGCAGGACACGCCCGCCCACACCAACCTCGACCCCGCCGCTGCGCACAAGGAAACCCGCAACGCCCGCGGCGCGCAACTCACCGACGTAACGCCCGAACAGGCGCGCGCCAACCAATTGCGCCGTTGCGACAACCTCTCGCCGTTTTACAAGGCCGACTGCGTGGCACGCGTCAACGGCCAAGGCAACAGCCAAGCCGATGGCAGCGTCCAAGGCGGCGGCATCCTGACCGAAACCAAGACCACCATGTCCGAGGCCGAGTACAAGAAACTCAAGGCCGAATCCGGCTCGATGGAACTGCGCCCCGCCGACACCCAGGCCCAGTCCGCCGAGCGCCAGCCGCGCAAACACCGCGTGCATCGCAAAGCCAAGAAGTAATCTTGGCGGGGCAGGTTTCAAACCTGCCCCTACACCCATCGGGCATCCTCCGCACGTGGGGGCGGGTTTCAAACCCGCCCTTATATTTGTGCACCCACCCAGGTAGGGCGAAATTCACCCCGCCATTGCCCCACCCCATCACACCCACATGGCGGGTGTCATGTGAGGTATTTTGCCGCCATTCCAAACGGTTTGACGCGCCATGATGCCGGGGTAAATCTCAGCCTACGCGTTACCGGCTACCGCGCATCCTCTACACGTAGGGGCGGGTTTCAAACCCGCCCTTACATTACCCAGCCTACCGGGCTCGGCATGGAATGGGGCATGTTAAAGAACGCATGTTCGGAGGAGAGAATGTCGGATTGCGGCCTTCGGCCTTATCCAACCTACGACATCCGGGCTACGCTGGCTCGCAACCTTCGGGAGAACCGCATGGATATTGACGTTCGCGAATGGGCGGTAAAATTCAGGCATATCTCCAACGCTTGTGATTCATCCCAATGTTGGGCATCGCTCAGCCCAACCTACCCAATGAATACAATGTTTCATGAGATACATCCGCGCATGGTGTCCTGGAGGCACCTATTTCTTCACGGTCAATTTGGCTGAGCGATCGCGCACGCTGCTGGTGGATCACATCGGCCATCTGCGTGAAACCGTACGCAAGGTCAAGCAGGCGCATCCATTTGACATTCTGGCCTGGGTCGTGTTACCCGATCATCTGTACGCCGTCTGGACATTGCCGGAAGGCGATGCTGATTGCTCAAGCCGTTGGTCACTTATCAAGACTGGATTTTCACGCGGTATTACCCAAGGCGAACGCATCAGCGCCTCAAGACAATACAAACGCGAGCGAGGAATATGGCAGCGACGGTATTGGGAACATCTGATAACCGATGAGCCAGATTTATGGCGGCATGTGCATTACGTTCATATCAATCCTGTCAAGCACGGGCATGTTCAGCAGGCGCATGAATGGCCATACAGCTCAATTCATCGTGATATTCGACTAGGCTTGTTGCCACCGCCGTCCAAGGCGGAGGATGATTTTTCAATGGGAGAAAATCATGGCATTGAGCAGATTGGCCAGTGGTATTGACGGGTTGATGGTGATTGGGTGATTGCCAGTTTTGGTGATGCATCCCAATGTTGGGTTTACAGATGGGTAGGTTGGGCTGAGCGCAGCGATGCCCAACGTTTGGATGAATCACAAACGTTGGAGAAATGCCGGAGTTTTACCGCCCATCCGAGAAGGCTTGTTGCCACCGCCATCCAAGACGAACGATGATTTTCAATGGGAGAAAATCATGGCATTGAGCAGATTGGCCAGTGGTATTGACGGATTGATGGTGATTGGGTGATTGCCAGTTTTGGTGATGCATCCCAATGTTGGGTTTGGGTTTTTACAGATGGGTAGGTTGGGCTGAGCGTAGCGATGCCCAACGTTTGGATGAATCACAAACGTTGGAGAAATGCCGGAGTTTTACCGCCCATCCGAGAAGGCTTGTTGCCACCGCCATCCAAAACAAGCGATGATTTTCAATGGGAGAAAATCAT
>Ga0209628_10003577_pt1 | contig 10972 bp, 11 predicted proteins | sample TergutCu122P4_FD_187285 | JGI IMG/M metagenome (GOLD analysis project Ga0209628, IMG submission 187285) | Cubitermes ugandensis P4 segment gut microbial communities from Kakamega Forest, Kenya - Cu122 P4 (SPAdes) (version 2) | ecosystem: Host-associated > Arthropoda: Insects > Digestive system...
GCCGATCCATAAATTATTTTCAAAAATCTTTTGACTGTTTTGCGATATATTGCTCATTTCGGCGAATTCAACCGCTCCCAATGTTTTATAGATCCACGAATAAATTTGATCCGCCCTGAAACTTTCAATATTATATTTATTTTTTATCAAATTTTTCAGTTCGTTTTTTGATAAAGACAATACGTCGATTTTATTATCAATTACATACATTATATATCAATCCGCCTGAATTTTACAAGAAAAAAACCGTCGTTTTTCCGTTCGAACGGAAAAAAAGTTTTTATGTTTATACATTCGAATTTTTGATTTTGATTTAAAAATTTCTCTGTCGTTTCTTCGTTTTCTTTTTTATTTAACGTGCATGTCGAATATACCAGAATCCCGCCGGGTTTAACATAATTTGCGCAAACCGATAATATATTATATTGCAATTCCGGCAGTTTCGATATTTCATCAAGCGTTTTATATTTGATTTCCGGTTTTTTATTTATGACCCCAAGCCCCGAACACGGCACATCGCATAATACTACGTCGGCTTGTAAATTATCAAATTTTATTGTCGAATCATGTTCGTACGTTTCAATAATATCAATTCCGAGACGTTCCGCCGAAATTTTTATTAAATTTAATTTCTTTTCATGCAAATCAAAACATATGATTTTACCGGTGTTGTTCATCATTTGAGCCATATAAAAACTTTTCCCGCCCGGAGCCGCGCAGCAGTCTGTGACTAAATCCCCCGGTTTCGCGTTTGTTTCAAAAGCGCATATCTGCGATGCTTCGTCTTGTACAAAAAACAATCCTTCATGATAACCGTATAATTTTTTTACAGGAATATCGTTATATATATAAATCCCTAAATCCGATGTTTCTGTTTTTTCCGTAATTATTTCCGGATTTTGTTCGATCAATTTTTTTATATATTCGTCTCTTGAAATTTTTAAACCGTTAACCGTTATTGTCAATCCGCTTTTTTCCCGACTGGTTTCAAGAAGTTTTTCCGCAGTTTCACGCCCATAACTATCTATCCAAATTTTAATGATATCAGAAGAACATGAATATTTTATTTCCAAACGCTTAAACAAATCATTAATTTTATCTATACTTTCTATGATTTCATCTTTATTTCGTATAAAATTCCGGAGAACGGCGTTTACAAATCCCCCGATTTTATTATTATTCGGATTCGATTTTTTCGCGAGTTTCACGCTTTCATCGCAAGCCGCATTATCCGGGATTTTATCCATATAAATAATTTGATATAATCCCATTCTTAAAACATTTAAAATCTCCGAATCGATTTTTTTATTTTTATCGCAAATATATTTTATATAATAATCAAGCGTCAGCTTTTTTTCGATTATTCCGTAAAACAATTTTGTAAAAAAGCTTTTATCCAAATCATTAAAATCATATTTTTCTATGGTTTCGTTTAATTCTATATTTGAATATTTTTTATTTTTTTCGTAATTTACAAGAGAATTTAAACAAATTTCTCTTACGTTTATACTTCTATTTATCACCCAAAACCGTACCTTTTTCAATTTTTCTGCCGTTTAAAAAATCCGCCGCCGACATTCTTTTCCCGCCTTCTAATTGCAATTCGAGGATTTTTATAATACCGTCGTTTGTTTCTATTTCCAGTTTTTCTATATCGGGGTCATCGCGGTTTAATATAACAGATCTATATATTTTTAATTTTTTACCGTTCAGCCAAGTAAACGCCGCCGGCGACGGCGAAAACCCCCGGATTTTATCGTGTATTTCTTTCGCTGATAATTTCCAGTCGATTTCACATATATCATTTTCGATTTTTTTTACGTAAGAAGCATCGATTTCCGTTTGTTTTTCGCGTTTGACTGTATTGTTTTGTATTTGATTGATCGTTTCAATCAACACTTTTCCGCCGATTTGCGCCAATCTGTCGTGAAGTTCGCCGAACGTTTCGTTTTCGCCGATTTTTGTTTCTTCTTTTATTATCATATCGCCCGCGTCAATTCCGTCGTCCATAAATATAGTCGTGATCCCCGTGATTTTTTCACCGTTTATGATCGCGGCGTTTATAGGCGCGGTTCCGCGGTATTTCGGCAGCAGCGACGCATGAACATTTACGCATCCGTATTGGGGATAATCCAAAACGTTTTTCGGCAATATTTTTCCATACGCAACAACGACGATGATATCCGGCGCGGTCTTTTTTAAAAATTCAAAAAATTCTTCATTTCTTAAAGTTTCAGGCTGATAAACCGGGATATTTTCCTGTAAAGCATATGCTTTTACAGGCGATTGATTTAATATCATTTTTCGTCCGGCAGGTTTATCCGGTTGGGTTATAACTCCCGCAACATCATATTTATTTTTCACAAGATATTCCAACGAAATCTTCGCAAATTCAGGAGTTCCCATAAATAATATTTTCATGAATTTATTCGTTCTCCCGCTCATCTTTTCTCAATTCATCCAGTTCTTCTTTTGACAAGATTCTTGTCGCTTTGTCAAAACATAAAATACCGTCTAAATGATCGGTTTCATGGCAAAACGCGCGAGCCAAAAGTTTTGATCCCTCTTTTTCTTTCCGTTCGCCGTTTCTGTCCGTATATGCAATTTTAACAGTCATCGGCCTGATTGTTTGGGCGTATTTACCGGGAGAAGATAAACATCCCTCGATTTCTTCCTGTTCGCCGTCCGTATAAACAATTTCAGGATTGATCATTTCAATCAATTCGTCGTCTTCTGTTTCTATTACAACAACTCGCCGTAAAACCCCGACTTGCGGAGCGGCTAATCCTATGCCGTCGGCGTTTTGCAAAGTTTCATACATATCGTCTAAAAGAGTAGCAATCCTTCTGTTTATTTTATCGACCGGACGTGATTTCTTTCTCAAATCCGTTATATTTTTATCTTCTTTTAATATATTTAATATAGCCAAAAGTTTATTCTCCTTTTATTATACATATTTTATACTATAAACATATTCCATAAATCCGTCTTCATCAATTCCTTTCAATTCAAACCCGCAGCTTTCAAAACAGCGTTTACTTGCGATATTATCAGGTAAAATACCGGCATAAATAGATTTAACCGTTCTGTTTATAATTTTATTTATTTCCCGTAAAAACAAATTCAAAATTTTTTTGCCATGTCCTTTATTTTGTTCATCGGGATTTATTATTATCGCTATAGATCCCGTTTCACCGGTTATTTCAAGCATGATAACCCCTATTATTTTATTTTCAAATAAAAATTTTATTAAAAAATAATCAGGTTCGGAATTTGCAAATTCAAAATATTTAAACCAATCTTCAATACCGCTCATCCATTCTTTTACGTTTTCATGTTTCAGCCATGAATCGAAGATTTCGCCGTCTTCCTGTGTTACTTCTGTAAATATATACATATTTCATAAACCATTTTTTATATCATATTCGGATTCACATCAAGATTCACTATAACTTTTTTCGTCGTTTGTTTTTGGATTTCCGCTAAAATTGACGCGAGCATTTCTTTTGTTCTTTTGGTCATTTTGCATTTTATAATAAATCTCATTCTGAAACTGCGGTTTAATTTATATATCGCCGCAGGAAACGCGCCGAAAACGATCATTTTGATATCTTTATATTCTGTCGTCATATTTTTTTTCAGCAAATCGCCGATTCTTTTTGCCGTCGCAATCGCTTCGTTTTCAAATTCCGAAACGATATTTATTAAGCATATATCGCAGAACGGCGGAAATACCAATGCTTTTCTCAATTTTATTTCTTTTTTGTAAAATCCGGGATAATCCTGTTTTACGGCATATTGTATAATTTCGTTATCGGGATTATAAGTCTGAATCACAGCCCTGCCTTTTTTTTCGTATCGTCCCGCGCGCCCCGAAACCTGTACGATCATTTCAAACATTTTTTCGTTTGACCTGTAATCGTCCAAAAATAATCCCTGATCGGCGAACAATATCCCCGCAAGCGTGACATTTTTAAAATTATGGCCTTTTGTTATCATTTGCGTGCCGATCAATATATCGGTTTCGTCGTTTTTTACGCTGTTTATGATTCGCGTATGGGAATGCCTGTTTGCCGTGGTATCCGAATCCATGCGCATGATTTTCGCTTCCGGAAAAATTTCACCCAAATCATCTTCGCATTTTTGCGTCCCCGAACCGAACGAAAGAAGTTTTTCGCTTTGGCATTTCGGACATACCGTCGGGATTTCCGCCGTATATCCGCAATAATGGCAAACCAGTTTCGACGGGCTTCTTTTATATTTATTTTCGCCGGTTTTATTGCTTCTGTCATCCGCGTGAAGTTTCAAAGATATACTGCAATTCGGGCACATAACCGTTTCACCGCACGAACGGCAGGATATAAAATGATAATATCCCCGCCTGTTTTGAAATATCAAACTCTGTTCCTGATTTACAAGATTTTTCGCTATTTCGGTTTTTAAAATTTCGCTGATAAAAATCATTTTGTTTTCCGGCGGGTCGTCGCGCATATCGACTGTAATGATATCCGGCAGATTCGCTTCGTTATACCTGTCGTCGAGTTTTATCAAGCTATAAATACCGGTATCGGCTTTATAATAGCTTTCTATCGAAGGAGTCGCCGAAGACAGCAGCATCATCGCATTGTTTTTCGCGCATCTGAACCGTGCGACGTCTCTTGCGTGATAATACGGCTTTTGTTCTGATTTATAAGTATGTTCCTGTTCTTCGTCGATTATGATTAATCCGAGATTTTTAAACGGCGCGAAAACTGCCGATCTTGTCCCAATAACCAAATCGATTTCACCGTTTCTGATCCTTCGCCATGTATCGAATTTTTCGCCGGCGGAAAGAGAAGAATGCAGGACTTTTACTTTATCTTTATAATAATTTTTAAAAAATATGATCGTTTGCGGGGTAAGCGCGATTTCAGGCACGAGCATAATAACTTGTTTTTTATCGGCGAGCGCTTCGTCGATCAAAGCTTTTATGACATGGGTTTTGCCGCTCCCCGTAACTCCGTGCAATAATGCCGCGCACGGGCGTTTGTTTTTATATAAATTTAGCAGCTCGTCAAAAGCCGCTGTTTGGCTTTCCGAAAGTAATCCGTCGGGATTTCCCAAAACCGCATCGTCGCCGTATTCTTCTGTTGTATCTCTAAAAACTTCTTTTTCGTATATTTCAACTATGCCTTTTTTTTCAAGCCCCGTTATAACGCTTGAACTGATCGAAAGCTCCTCGACTATTTCACCGATCGGCGAATCCCCGTTTACCGCCAGAAATTCCGCCGCTTTATATTGCAAAGCTGTGAAAGATTTCGCATTATTCAATAAAGCTTCTTCGTATTTTTCTTCTTTTAACGAAGCATATTTTACGAATTTTTCTTTGACGATCCGTTCCGGCGTGCTTTCTTCCGTAAGATAGCCCTTTTTTATTAAAGTATTCAGCACGCTCGAAATTTTTTCGCCGAATTCTTCTTTTAAGCTTTCCGAAGTTGAATTTCCCGCCGCTAAATGATTTAAAACCACGCGCATTTTTTCGTTTGTGTTGTCATATAAATCGTCGGCGAGGAATTTTTCCGTGTTTAAAGAATAATTCAAGGTCAAACCTGTTTTGAGCCCCGTCGGCGCAATTACTTTCAAGGCTTCGCCTATCGTGCAAAAAGTATTTTCTTTTAAAAACATGGCAAGTTCAAGCTGTTCCTCGTTCAAAGCGGGAATTTCGATGATTTTATCCGCCGGTTTGGTATTTTCATAATCCGTATGGTTTTTTACTTCCCATACTATTGCGGTCCTTCTTTTGTTTCCCCCGCCGAACGGCACGATTATATAACTTCCCCGTTTCACTTTTTTTCTCGTTTCTTCGTCTAAATAATAATCGAAAACTTTATCAAAATGATATGCCGTATCCAAAACATACACTCCGGCATAAGAATTTTCGCTCATTTCTTTTAAACTAAACATATCATCCATATTTTTTTCATCGCCGATCATAAGATTTTATCTTCCTTCTACTTCTATATGTTATATTATATCGTTATTATTTATCAATATCAATCATATGAAATCAAAATTAATCCGCAACGATCAGGAATTCCCCGTTGAATATTTTTTGAATAGCTGTTTTCACCGGTTTTTCTTCCGGTATTTCTTTCAAGTCTTTTTGAACCGGGATCACTTTTTCATTCGGGTTCGTTTCTTTTGTATTCGCGTTTTTTTCGATTTCTTCTTTTTTTTCGATCACAACATCGGTTATGATCCTCGCGGCTTTTGCCGTCGCGATAACCAATTCATATCTGTTGTATTTATTTTTTGTTAACTGTTCTATAGAGGGAAAAATCATAAATAACTCCTATTTCTATATTTTATTATTTTATTTATCTATCTATCTATTTATTTATTTACGAAAAATAATTTTTTAAAAACTTTTCCGCTTTTTTTTGATTTATTTTATTTTTTTCAGATTCAACAATGCCATTTATATCAAACGCGGCTTTTTTTTGCATGTCGGTTTCATTTATTACAAAATAATCATATTGATTTATAAAGTTCACTTCTTTTTTTGCGCGTTCCAATCTTTTATTTATAGAATCTTCGGATTCCGTTCCCCTGCCTCTCAATCTTCGCTCTAATTCCGAATAAGTCGGCGGAGTTAAAAAAATCATTACGGTATCGGGGAATTTTTCTTTTATGTTCATAGCCCCGTCAATTTCAATTTCGAGTATGACGTTATATTTTTCAATCAGCATTTTTTCGACAGGCTCTTTTAAAGTCCCGTAATAATTCCCCGAATATTCGACATATTCGAGCATTTCATGATTGGATATTTTATTTTCGAATTTTTTTTTCGATATAAAATGATAATCGATCCCGTCTTTTTCATTTTCTCTCGGTTTTCTTGCCGTAGCCGAAACAGAAAGTTTATAACCGCCAAAAGCCAGCAATTCTTTTACGACCGTGCTTTTTCCGCTTCCGGACGGCCCCGATATCACAATCAATTTTCCCTGACTATCATCCATATCAATATTATCAATACTATCAATATTCATCATTTTTTTCATCCTCACTCTGAGACGCAGGTTCCCCCGCGATCCTGTTTGATATGGTTTCACATTGTATCGCCGATAAAATCACATGGTCGCTGTCGGTTATGATTACAGCCCTTGTTTTTCTGCCGCACGTCACATCGATGACCCTGCCGGTATCTTTTGAATCCTGCACAAGCCTTTTTATCGGCGACGTTTCAGGGCTTACCACCGCTATGATTCTGTCTTTGTTCACCATATTATTAAATCCTACATTAACAAGCATATGATCCTCTATATATTATTCTAATTATTCCAATTATTCTATATTTTGTATTTGTTCCCGTATTTTTTCGATATCGCTCTTGACGTCTATAACCCGGTTTGTGATTTCTATATCGAGCGATTTTGAACCGATCGTATTGATTTCCCGGTTGATTTCCTGAACGAGAAAATCGAGTTTCCTGCCGACGGGGGCATTTTCTTTCACGATTTTTTCAAATTGCGAAAAATGGCTTTTCAACCTGACGATTTCTTCGGTGATAGAAATTTTATCGGCATATATCGCCGCTTCCGTGATAATCCTGTTTTCGTCTATCACTACTTCGCCGATTATATCTTTCAGCCTTTGTTTAAATTGTTCGAAATAATTTTCTTTGCAATGATCCGACAATATTTTTATTTCGTCGGCGATTTCACCGCATTTTTTTATCCTTGCCGACATATCTTCCAAAAGTCTTTCGCCTTCCGTTTCGCGCATGCGGTTAAATTCAATAAATGCGGAAGTCAAAGCGGATTTCACGGATTGCCATAAAGCTTCTTCGTCATCTTCGAGCTTTTCTATATTATAAATATCCCTGTTTTGAGCAATGCGCATCGTGGATATGTCGTCCGGGAGATTATATTCGTCTCTTATGGCGTGTAAAATATTTACGTAATTTTCAAGATATGTTTTGTTCAGCGTGATTTTAATATTATCTTCGGTTATATTATCTATGCCTATGTATATTTCCGCTTTTCCTCTTGAAATATATTTTGCGGTTTCCTGTTTTATTTTATCTTCGAGAAATCCGTAAATTTTCGGGACTTTCACGTAAATATCCATATACCTGCTGTTTATGCTTTTCACTTCCGCAAGAATTTCCCGCTCCGATTCTATTTCCCTGAATCTTCCGAACCCTGTCATGCTTTTTATCATAATTTATTTATCCTTTTTTATCTTAATTTGTAGATTACCCGGCGCCATAGCCGAACTTCGTTCGTCGCACGCGCCCTACAATATATCTATTTTATACTTTTGGGCTGTATTTGTCAACTTTTATTCGATTTTTTTACAATTATTCCATTTGTTTGCAATATTATGCTGTTATTTTGCGTCATTATTATTTATTTTATAACAAATAAAATGTCCTTGTCTTCCGTTTTCACTTACCAATCCTATATTTTTCATAACGCTGATAAAAGAACGCATCGTTTTACCGCCAATACCGGTTTCGGCAGTCAAATCCGCCGAAGTAAACGTCTCTTTTTTTCTGAGTTTTAACGGAATCAATTTTAAATAATCGTTCTTATTATTAAAATTTTCTTCGCCCAGATACGATACCGGGATTTTATCGATTTTTGTCGCGTTATTTTTTTTAAATTTTCCCCAGCCGTCCAAAAATTTATATTCCATGATTTCAAGAAGCATGATTTTCAAATTAAAATTTTCTTCTGTTATAAAATTTTGTATATGCCAGATTTCTTCGTAAAATTTATAAATATCCGTAAATTTTTGCGATCTTGTTATTTTCGACGTTTCGCCTGTCTGTTTATCGACCCAGCAGAGATTTCTGACGGCCCCTACGGGATAAACGAAAGTGACTTTGTTTTTTTTATTTTCGAGATAATGTTTTATTTTGTTTTTAACCGCTGAAAAATTCATGCTCTGGATTTCGATGATCGAATTGTTTTTATAAATATCCGCGATATGGCCGTCCACTTTTTTTTCGTGATAGATTTCATCGGGTTCGAGATAATATTTAATCATTTTATGCAGGGATTTTTCGGCGAACGCGCTTATATTGATATCCCAAACGTTTTGATTTTTTATTTTTTCTTTAATCCTTTCGAATATTTCTTTGTCGGCATAAACCAAATTTTGTTCTTTTACTTTTAACATATATTTTATCTCCTGTGTCATTTATAATTATACCACAAATAAAAGAATAAAATATGTTTTTTTTAAGTATTTAATATTTATTTACAAATCGAGTTTATAATTAATAATATATAAAATATTATGGAGGATAAAATTTTTATGAAATTCAAATATTTCGGAACCGCCGCCGCCGAATGCTGGCCCGCACTTTTTTGTTCGTGCGATAACTGCAAAAGAGCAATGAAAGCCGGAGGAAAAAACATCCGCACGCGCTCGCAGGCTCTTGTCAACGACGATTTATTAATCGATTTGCCGCCTGATACGTATTATCATATAATCAATTACGGACTTGATTTGACAAAAATTAAATATATATTATTTACTCACAGTCACGACGATCATTTTTATGTTCCCGATTTGCACAGGACTTATCCCCCGTTCGCTTATAACGAAAATAAAGAAAATATCTCTTTGATCAATATTTACGGCAACGAATCGGTCAGCAGTCATGCCGGCCGGTTTGAAAATTATCAAAATATATTACGGTTTCACGAGATTCATGCTTTTGAAAGATTTTATATCGGCGAATATATAATAACCCCACTCAAAGCCGATCATGATTATTCGCAGAATTGTTTGATTTATATAATCGAAAACGGAAATAACATCATATTATACGCGAACGACACCGGTTATTTTCCCGAAGAAACATGGGAATACTTGCAAAAATTAAATAATAAAAAATTCGATTTCGTCAGTTTGGACACAACCAATATCATGATCGATTCACAACGCGGGCATATGGGTATAAAAGGCTGCGGCGAAGTTAAAAAACGGCTTGTCGAAATAGGATTGATAAACGATCAAACAATTTTTTGTTTTCATCATTTTTCACACAACGGCGGAAAAATTTACGACGAACTCGTTCCCATCGCCGATGAAATGGGCTTTTTGGTATCATACGACGGAATGGAAATCGAAATATAATTTTCAAACAATTTTACATTTTATACATATAATAAATCGAAAGATGATGTAAAATTATTTATATTATACAATATTTTTTATTTTTTTATTTTTAAATTTTTTAGTCGGAGGTTTGATTTGTTCGGCTATATAAAACCGTTGGCAAACGAATTAAAAGTGCGCGAATTTGAATTATATAAATCTTTTTATTGCGGGCTTTGCAAAACTATGGAAAAAAAGATATCGACCATATCGAAAATGACTTTGAATTACGATATGGTCTTTTTAGTTTTTATCAGGGTTGCTTTAACAAACGAAACTTTTGAAAATATATCGTTTCGGTGTAAATTCAAACCGACGAAAAAGAGAAATTATATAAAAACAAACGAATCTTTGCTTTATTCGTCTTGTGTCGCGGCAATTTTATCCTGTTATAAATTTATAGACGATATCAGCGACGCAAAAAATAGATTCAAAAAGCTTTTTCTCAAATTGCCAATGTCGTTTTTTTCACGTTTTAAAAAAAGAGCCTGCCGTTATTATCCCGAACTTGACGAAAAAATAAAAGAACCGCTGTCAAAACTTTCGGAACTGGAAAAAAACAAATGCAAATCGATCGACGAAACCGCCGCATGTTTTGCCGGACTTATGAAAAATATATTTTCATTCGGATTGCAAAAACCCGAACAAATCAGAATAGCCGAAATGATTGGCTGGCATTTGGGCAGATGGCTTTATATCATCGACGCTCTTGACGATTTTGACAAAGACATAAAAAAGAAAGAATATAATCCGTTTATCGAATATTACAACGATAAAAACAATATGATTCATGATATCGATATCATAAATCATATTGTTT
>Ga0209628_10003578_pt1 | contig 10966 bp, 10 predicted proteins | sample TergutCu122P4_FD_187285 | JGI IMG/M metagenome (GOLD analysis project Ga0209628, IMG submission 187285) | Cubitermes ugandensis P4 segment gut microbial communities from Kakamega Forest, Kenya - Cu122 P4 (SPAdes) (version 2) | ecosystem: Host-associated > Arthropoda: Insects > Digestive system...
GGCCGGGGGGCGCCTGTTTTGCACCGCCGCTTGCGGATGCGCCCTGCCGGCCTACGGCCGGCCCCTCTCCCCTGCCCCTCTCCCGTAAACGGGAGAGGGAAAAACCTTAAGTTAACGCCTATGCGCGCAGGCGGGAATCCATCGGCACACTGAACAAACACACCGCATCGAGGATGCGTCCTTGGATTTCCGCTTGCGCAGGAATGACGAAATTATGAAGTAATGATGGGGTTACGCCACGTTTTTTTCATAAGCTCGCCATACGGTAACCACGCATTAATTGAGCCATAGATTCTGGTAGTTAAGTATCGGATAAACTACCGATCCGATAGCCGTCATGAACTTCTGAACGTCTGTCACCGGAGCATTCGAGACGTAAAGCACATCATTGTTCCGCACCGGAAAATCACGCATGGCAAGCATTTGAACGGGATTGCGCAGATCAACCTGATAAACGACAGGCGTCGGCTTCTCACCCGCTGACGGGTCTTCCGCGCGAAAAAGAAAAACGCCGGTGATATCGGCACGGCTATCGATGAGACCGCCGGCACGCGCCAAGGCTTGCGACAGGCTAATGCCGGTGGTCTCAAACGGAACTTCGCCGGGTTTGGAGATAGCGCCCATTGCCACGAAAGCATTGGACTGGAAAAGAGCGGTGACAACATCTCCGGGCTGGAGCGTAATGTTTTGTTGCGGGTTGGCAATGATGGCATCCAGCGGTACGGTTTGCGCTTTATCCCCGCGGGCAACACGGATAGCGATTTTGCCAGAAGGTCCTTTCACGCCCCCAGTGGCGGTGATCGCATCCAGCAAGTGCTCGCCGCGCGGGGTCAAAGGCAGGGTCATGCTGCGCTCGACCTCCCCGACGACTGTCACGGAAAATGAGGCGCCTTGTATGATACGGACGACGACCTGTGGGTCGTTCGCCTTTCTTTTAAGAGCCTTTTGAATTTCGGTTTCGATTTGATCAGCACGCTTGCCGATAACGCTGATGCGCCCCACGTACGGAACGGTGATCTTGCCTTCGTCATCCACCATTTGATCCGGGATCGTCACGTGGCCGGCGCCACTTGCGGACAAGCCTGCGCCTGTTGGAGCGCCGGAAGAGGATGATGTAAAGAGGGTGGCGGGTGGAGCCTCCCAGATCTGGATGTTGATCGTATCGCCTCGGCTAATGAAATAGGTAGGCACCTTAGCGCGGAAATCGTCACCAAAACAAAAACACGGGGCGAGCGCCTTTTCGTGCTTGGCAACCGCAGGAGTAAGGTTTACGACAGCAATAGCCTGTTTATCAATCGATACAACTTCTTTGCGGCTGGGACCGGAGGAAGCCAAATAGCTTCCGGCACAGCCTGTCAGCGTCAAAAGCGCCAATGCTGAGAGCGCCAGGATGGCCAGACGGATAGGTTTCATGTCAGAGTTTCCTTCACATGTTGAACTCAATTAACACCGATATAACTACAAGCAGGACCATATCAAAATAATATTTTGATTATTTTTAACTCATGCGCATGACATTCTTCAAGTAATACTCGAATGCTGATGCCACAGCATCAAAGTGATATAAAACCCCTTTATCAAGCACAGCAACTCTTTGACAGCATTCTTTAATAAAATCATGATTGTGAGATACCAGTATATAGGCACGATCTTTGCGCTTTTCAAATAATTCATATTGACACCTCTCCTGAAATCGTGCATCGCCAACAGCAAGTACTTCGTCGATCAGATAGCAATCGAACTCGATAGCTAAGGAGAGTGCAAAAGCCAGACGCGCGCGCATGCCGCTCGAATAGATTTTGACCGGTTCATATAAAAATGAACCGAGTTCCGAAAATTCCTCTATCATTTCTTTGATAGATGCTGGGTTTACACCATGAATTCTCGCAATGAACTTAATGTTGTCATAACCCGTGAGCGACCCTTGGAATGCACCAGAGAAAGCAATTGGCCACGAGACTCGCATTTTACGATCGACAATACCGCTATCGGCATCTTCCTGGCCACTGATGATCCGGATTAATGTGCTTTTGCCTGACCCGTTACGACCCAGGATACCAAACCGCTCTCCAGGATAGATCGTGGCATCTACGCCTGACAATACGGTGTGATAGCCACTTCGCGTAGGATAACGTTTCACGACATTTTGTAAATTAATCACAGGTGGGGATTCCTGAGTGTCCGGTTGCGCATAAGAAGACCAGCCAATAGTGTCATTGTCATGCAAGCTACCGTCATAAAGATCATGCTGTAGTGCCAGTGGGAGCCATCGCCCCAATAGCCCGCGCGCGTCATTTCTATAGGATGTACAAGCGGAACCATCAGCACCCAATTTTGAATATTTTTTGGGAACCAATCTACTTCAAATACTACACCACTGATCATCACTGAAATGTAGTTAATTGGACGCCAGATACGTTCCACTATTTGAGTACGCTGGGACAGACAGCCCAAAAATGTTCCAAACGCAGCAGCGAACCAGCAGGCAAAGAGCCACCCAATCACCAAAAGAAACGGGTCTGTCGGCCATGTCATGAGCCCCATGAATGCTAGTATTAACCAGAGAAACAAAAATGATGTCGTAACTCCGGCAATTTCAAGCAGCATTCGTGCAAGAAAAATATCCTGTATTTGAATTTGCCGATAGTGCAGCAAACCAAGATTCGCATCAATTGCTTTCAACCCACGAGACGCACAAAATCTCCAAACCAGCAGGTTGCTATAGCCAATCGTGAAGAAGGGGACAATCTCGACCGAACGGAAAGTTTGACGGAAAAGGCTGTGAATTACAATAATTGCCGTGGCAAACAGCATAGGTTCCGCTGCGAACCATAAGAAGCCAAGATTATTCCTGCCGAATCGAGTGATGATTTCGCGCATGATGAGCGCATAAATCACCCGCCATTGGATACTCCACGCTGATAACCTGACAAATTTTACTGAATCCGAATCATTCATGATGCTCACGGAAGCCAGCAACCAAAAGCGACAGGATGCCCCAAGCCATCAACGCAACCAGTACATTTGCCAAAATATTGATGATCCGCCGGGGCTGGGTCGAATCATCAGGCTGGCTAGGCACGGCGATGCGGTCAAGGTAAATTTGTCGACGGGTTGCCTGCATGACCGCGGCCTGCAACCGTTGGGATGCGTAATCAAGTTTTTTTACAGTCAGATCTTGGTTAACCTTGCGTGTCGTAAAGTCCGCCGAATGCGTCATGAGCGAATTGCCACCGGTAACGGCTGACCTCTGGGTTTCCTGGGCCGATTTTTGGAGCTCGGCGATATGTTTCTGCAGGGGTTTGACCTGCGGGCTGTCGGGCGAAACGGATTGTATTTCGGCCAGGCGGGCTTGTGCACTTATCAAGGCGTCATTCATGCGCCCGATACGTTCTTTTTCAAACCCAGCTTCTTTTTCAGGGTCGATGACACCTTTCTTCAACTGAAAGGTGTTCAGATCACCGCCAGCTTTCAAAAACTGCTTTTCAGCATCTTCAACATCCGCGCGGGCGATGGCGACGATGTCGGCCTCCATCTTGTCATTGAGCCGGTTGACCAGATTTTCAGAGGCGGCCAAAAGTGCTTCGTTAATTTGCGTCACTTTTACTTTGTCGAATCCAGTCACGGTCAGCGTGATAACGCTGGATGTTGAATCGATCTCGACATTGACAATCTTGCTGTAATAATAATCATAAAAATTTTCCAAAGACTTTTCCCCATACAATGGGAATCTATGCAAAACATCGATATCGGGGCTTTCATAGATCGATCTCAGCCCGACACTGCGATCAAGATGAATCATCGCATCCCGCGACTGAATATAAGACTGAACCACCATCGCATCTTGCGGGTTGGCTGGCGTAATCCCCTGGATCAGCGAACCAAGGGTGGGTTGCGCAGCATCTGGGCTTCGGACGATGAACCTTGATTCGCTGATATACTTGTCCGAATAAATAAATCCATTATAAATAATAGATGCTACAACAGGCAGCGCAACGACGAGCAAGAAAAGTTTGTATTTTTTGGGCAAATAATCACGTAGGGCCATGGCATGGTCTCATGAAATCGCAAATGACCTTGCGATCAGGAATAGGTACATCAGGAATGGTCTGCAATAGACCACGGTAGCGCATCTTCCACCCCTGCGGGAGAAAGTTGATGTGCAGCACGGTGGGCCGTGCAAAAGGCGAGCGTCAGCGCGTGCGGCGCGATGCGCAGCGCTTTGTCAAAGCCTCCTTTGGGAAGAAGGCAAGGAAGGGGGGGGCAACACAAAGCCATTTCTCCTCACACGACTGCAGCAGAGACCGCAGCCGATTCTCCTCTTACCGTTGTATCTTATTGTATCTTCTTCCATGTCTGGGGGCAAGCCTCAGCCCCCGCCCTCCCCTTCGGGGGAGGGCGAAAAACCACACTCAACCTTTCCCGAATTTGGGCAGGTTGATCTTCACGGGCACGCCCAAGCGGTGGTTGATGACGGCTTGCTGGGCGATGGACAGGGTGTTGTTGGTCACCCAGTACAGCACCAGGCCGGCAGGGAAGAAGAAGAACATGACGCTGAAGATCAGCGGCATGAACCACATCATCTTGGCCTGCATGGGGTCGGGCGGGGCCGGGTTGAGGGAGGTTTGCACCAGCGAGGTGACGGCCATGAGGATGGGCAGGATGAAGTACGGGTCGCGCGCCGACAGGTCGTGGATCCACAAAATCCAGGGCGCGCCGCGCATTTCGACCGACGAGAGCAGCACCCAATAGAGCGCGATGAACACGGGGATCTGGATGGCAATGGGCAGGCAGCCGCCCAGCGGGTTGACTTTTTCTTCGCGGTAGACGCGCATCATTTCCCGCTGCATCTCTTGCGGGTTGTCCTTGAGGCGCTCGCGCATTTCCGTGATGCGCGGGTTGATGGCTTTCATGCGCGCCATGCTGGCGTAGGCCTTGGCGTTGAGCCAGTAAAACGCCACCTTGAGCAGCACCACCAGCGCGACGATGGACCAGCCCCAATTGCCCAGCACGCCGTGCAGCTTGTCGAGCAGCCAGTACAGCGGCTTGGAGAGGATGGCGAGCTTGCCGTAGTCTTTGACCAGCTCCAGCCCGGGGGTGATGCCTTCAAGCATTTTTTCGCGCTGCGGGCCGACGAAGAGCTGCGCCTGCAGCGTCTTGCTGGCGCCGGGCGCGATGGCGCCGGTCGATTGCAGCATGCCGACTGAGTAGAGGTTGTCGGCCACTTTGCGCGCGAAGTTCTCGCGCTGTTCGCCCGCCGGCAGCACCCAGGCGCTGGCAAAGTAGTGCTGCACCATGGCCACGTAGCCGTCGGGGGCGGTTTTCTCGAAGCTGGCCTTGCCTTTCTCGATGTCGCTGAAGTCGACTTTCTGGTACTTTTTCTCGTCGCTGTACACGGCCGGGCCGGTGAAGGTGGAATAGAACGTCGATTCGCCCGGCAGTTTGTTGCCGTCGCGCACCAGTTGCACGTAAAGCCGCGGGTCAATGGGCGCGCCGCTTTCGTTGATCACGTCATGGCGCACGCCGATGGCGTAGGAGCCACGTTGCAAAGTGTAAGTTTTCACCAGCCTGACACCGCCCTGCGGCTGCGACTCGAACTGCACCACCAGTTGGTCCTGCCCGTCGGCCAGTTTGCGCTCGCCGCTGAACTTCATCGGCGTTTTGTGGGTGGGGAACGGCCCACCGATCAGGCCTGTTTGCGCCAGATACACCCGCTCCGGGCTGTCGTCGAACAACACGAACGGCTGCGGATCGCTGGAGCTGGTAGGGTAGTTGAGAAATCCGCTCTTGACGATCTGGCCGCCTTCGGTGTCGAACGTCAGCTGCAACACGTCGGTGCTGACCACGATGCGCTCGCGCGGAGCGGCATCTGCGGGCGCAGCCGCTGCGGGGGTGGCGGCGGTGGGCACGGCGTTGCTGGCCGCCACGGGCGCGGACGCGGCAGTTGGCGGCATGGCCGAAGCCGCCGGCGCGGCGCTGCTGGCCACCGGATGCCTTTGGGGCAAGAACGTGGGCTGGCGGCCGGAATAGATCTGCCATTGGTCCCACAGCATGATCAGCGAAAGAGCAAAGATCGCCCACAGGATGGAGCGGCGGATGTCGTGCATTGGAGAATCTCTAATTAAGACGGGTGCTTGGCCCAAGCCCCAAACAGGCGCGGGGCCCGCTCGGGCACCGGATCGTGTCCGCCCGCGCAGCCGGGGTGGCAGCGCAGCAGGCGCCGCCCGGCCAGATAGCTGCCGGCCAGCGCGCCGTGGCGTTCCAGCGCGCCGATGGCGTAAACGGAACACGTAGGCTCAAAGCGGCAGCCCGCGCCCAGCCAGGGCGAAAGCAGCAGGCGGTAGCCCTTGACCAGAGCGATCAGCAGGCCGCGCATGGTGACCTATCCCATAGCTGGAGCAGCTCGGCGCGCACGGCGCGCTTGAGCGCGTCGGACGCGGCGCTGGGAAACTGCGCGCGCGCAAACGCCGCCCGCAAGCGCACCACATAAGCGCCCGCCGCGCCGGCAGACGCGGGCACGGCGTGCACTTGCCGCTCGATCAAATGGCGCGTGACCGCGCGCCGCGCCCAGCGTTTGGGCGTGAGCGCGCCCAGCCAGATGGGCGGCGGGGCGGCGGGGCAGTCATGGGCGGGCATGGCGCGGGGGGGCAAATGCCAGAGGGGATGCGCCGGATCCGGCGCGATATGGTGCAGGGCGAAGTGCGCGGTGCGCGCCACCATGCCGCCGGCAAGGACAGCCTGAAATTGAGCGCGTGAACGCAACCGCATGGGCCAAGCGCAGGGCGCGCCGCGCATCCGGCCGGACCACCCTTGCGGATCCACCGGCCTTGCGACGGCAGCTTTAGACCGTCGACAGGCGCTTGCGCCCCTTGGCGCGGCGCGCGTTGACGACGGCACGGCCGCCGCGCGTTTTCATGCGCACCAAAAAGCCGTGGGTGCGCGCGCGGCGCGTCTTGGAAGGTTGGTAAGTACGTTTCATGGCGATCTGTCCTGCGAAGCCGGACTCTGGAAGGAAAGGGAAAGCCCCCGGCCCACGCAGGCAAAGCGCGCTGCAACCCAGGCGGGGAAAACTTTATATTATTGCAGAAAGTGAACCGGCCACGGAAAACGCCGTCGGCGCCGGGCTGACAGGAACTGTGGACAAGTCGCGGCTACACTACCCCTCCGTGCTCATCGCAAAACGACTTATCCACAATTTCAATGTCTTTGGCTTCCGCATTACCAGACCTGCCCCTCCCTTACGACGAATCCACCGCCTCGGCCGTGAGCGGCCCGCCCTTGTGGCATGCCTGCACCGAGCAGTTGGCCCAAGAAATTCCAGAGGAGCAGTTCAAGATCTGGATCCAGCCGCTGCTGGCGCATGCCAGCGCCGACGGTGCACGGCTCACTGTGCAGGCCGCCAACCGCTTCAAGCTCGACTGGGTGCGCGACCGCTACGCCAACCGCATCGCCGCGATTCTGGAAGAAATCGAAGGCCACCCCATCACGGTTGAGTTAGCAATTGCTCCTCGTGACGCGCAGCAAAAAAAAGGTTCTACGGCAACGGCCCCGGCAAGAGGCGGGGGCGGGAGCGGAGCTGGGGCTGCGCCGGTGGCGGCGCCAGCCATGCCGGCGAGCGAGCCTGCGGGCATCGGCGTTGCGAGCCGGCTCAATGCCGCGCTGACGTTCGAAACGCTGGTGGAAGGCTCGGCCAACCGCATGGCGCGCGCCGCCGCGCTGCATGCCGCCGGCGTGCCGGGCCAGCTCTACAACCCGCTGTTCATCTACGGCGGCGTCGGCTTGGGCAAAACACACCTGCTGCATGCGGTGGGCAACCGGCTGCTGCAATCGCGCCCGCAGGCGCGGGTTCTCTACACCCACGCGGAACAATTTGTTTCAGATGTGGTCAAGTCTTACCAGCGCAAGACGTTTGACCAGTTCAAGGACAAGTACCACGGGCTTGATCTGTTGCTGATCGACGACGTGCAGTTCCTGGCCGGGCGCGACCGCACGCAGGAGGAGTTCTACAACGCCTTCGAGGCGCTGCTGGCCAAGAAAAGCCACATCGTGATGACCAGCGACACCTACCCCAAGGGCCTGAGCAACATCCACGAGCGGCTGGTTTCGCGCTTCGATTCGGGCCTGACGGTGGCGCTGGAGCCGCCGGAGCTTGAAATGCGCGTGGCCATTCTTATCAGCAAGGCCGCCGCCGAAGGCGCGGACATGCCGGAAGAGGTGGCTTTTTTCGTCGCCAAAAACGTGCGCTCCAACGTGCGCGAGCTGGAAGGCGCGCTGCGCAAGATCCTGGCCTATTCGCGCTTCAACCGCAAGGAAATTTCCATTGCGCTGGCGCGCGAGGCGCTGCGCGATCTGCTGTCGATCCAGAACCGCCAGATCAGCGTGGAAAACATCCAGAAGACGGTGGCCGATTACTACAAGATCAAGACCGCCGACATGTACAGCAAGCGGCGCCCGGTTTCCATCGCGCGCCCGCGCCAGATCGCCATGTACCTGGCCAAGGAACTGACGCAAAAAAGCCTGCCCGAAATCGGCGAGCTGTTCGGCGGGCGCGATCACACCACCGTACTGCACGCGGTGCGCAAGATCAGCGCCGAGCGCCAGAAACTGACCGAACTCAACCAGCAGTTACACGTGCTGGAGCAGACTTTGAAGGGGTAGAACAGTATTTGACTTTTCCCCTCCCCCGCTGGGGGAGGGAGAAAAACTGAACCAGTTTGAAAAACCGCCACAATAAGGGGTTTGGCAAAAGGTACGCCGCTTTGCCCGATAGCACGCAAGACCACATAACGAGGAAACCATGATCGTTCTGAAGACCACCCAGGACAAGCTGCTGGCCGTGTTGCAGTCGGTGGCCGGTATCGTCGAGCGGCGCCACACGCTGCCGGCGCTGGCCAACGTGATGATTCGCAAAGACGGCGGCGCGATCCAGTTCACCACGAGCGATCTGGAAATCCAGATCCGCACCACCGTCGAACTGGACGGAGACAAGGGGAGCTTTGCCACCACCGTCGGCGCGCGCAAGCTGATCGACATTTTGCGCACCATGCCGCCCGACCAGACAGTAAGCCTGGAATCGAGCCAGTCCAAGGTGATCTTGAAGGGCGGCAAAAGCCGCTTCACGCTGCAAACGCTGCCGGCGGAAGATTTTCCGCTGGTGCAGGAAGCAGCCAATTTTGGCCCCACGTTCAGCGTGCCGCAGCGCACGCTCAAGTTGCTGCTCGGCCAGGTGGCGTTTGCCATGGCGGTGCACGATATCCGTTATTACCTCAACGGCATTTTGTTCGTGGCCGAGGGCAAAACGCTCTCGCTGGTGGCCACTGACGGCCACCGGCTGGCTTTTGCCAGCGCCACGCTCGATACCGAAGTGCCCAAGCAGGAGGTGATCCTGCCGCGCAAAACCGTGACCGAGTTGCAGCGCCTGCTCTCCGACGCCAACACGCCCGAAGGCCAGGAAGCGCCCGCCATCGAAATGCAGTTTGCCGCCAACCAAGCCAAGTTCAGCTTTGGCGGCATGGAGTTCGTCACCAAGCTGGTGGAAGGCAAGTTCCCCGATTACAACCGCGTCATTCCCAAGGGCCACAAAAACAGCGTCACGCTGGGGCGCGCGCCGCTGCTCACCAGCTTGCAGCGCACCGCCATTCTGACCAGCGAGAAGTTCAAGGGCGTGCGCCTGAACATCGAGCCGGGCACGCTGCGCGTGGCCGCCAGCAACGCTGAGCAGGAAGAGGCGGTGGACGAGCTCGATATCGACTACGCGGGCGAGGAAATCGAGATCGGCTTCAACGTCACCTACCTGCTGGATGCGCTCTCCAACATGAGCCAGGAAATGATCAGAATGGAACTGCACGACTCCAATAGCTCGGCGTTGATCACCATTCCCGAAGACGCGCAATTCAAATACGTGGTGATGCCCATGCGCATCTGAGGTTCTTGCCAACGCCGCCCGCCACAAACCCGCCGCTCCCGGCGGGTTTTGCCCTTCTATAAAGCGACCGATTCCGTATGACCGACACCCAATCCCCCCCCGATCCGCAGCAAAACAAGCCCGAAAACATGCCGCCCGGCGACTACGACGAGAGCAGTATCCAGGCGCTGGAAGGGCTGGAAGCCGTGCGCAAGCGCCCCGGCATGTACATCGGCGACACCAGCGACGGCACCGGCCTGCACCATCTGGTGTTCGAGGTGGTCGATAACTCCATCGACGAGGCGCTGGCGGGCTTTTGCGACGACATCGTCGTCACCATCCACAGCGACAACTCGGTGAGCGTGACCGATAACGGCCGCGGCATTCCCACCCGCGTGAAGATGGACGACAAGCACGAGCCCAAGCGCAGCGCCGCCGAAATCGCGCTGACCGAGCTGCACGCGGGCGGCAAGTTCAACCAGAACAGCTACAAGGTTTCCGGCGGCCTGCACGGCGTGGGCGTGTCGTGCGTGAACGCGCTTTCCAGCAAACTGCGCCTGACGGTGCGGCGCGACGGCAAGCGGCACGAGCTGGAGTTTGCCCGTGGAATGGTGCAAAACCGCGTGCTTGAACAGGTCGATGGCGTAGAGATTTCGCCCATGCGCGTGACCGGCGAAACCGACAAGCGCGGCACCGAAGTGCGCTTTCTGCCCGACACCGAAATCTTCCGCGAGAACAGCGACTTTCACTACGAAATCCTGGCCAAGCGGCTGCGCGAGCTTTCGTTTCTCAACAACGGCGTGCGCATCCGCCTGATCGACGAGCGCAACGGCAAGCAGGACGACTTCGCGGGCAGCGGCGGCGTCAAGGGCTTTGTGGATTTCATCAACCACGGCAAACGCGCACTGCACCCCAACGCCTTTCACGCCACCGGCACGCGCCCGGCGGAAAGCTACGGCGGCATCCCCGGCACCGAGATCGGCGTGGAAGTCGCCATGCAGTGGAACGACGGCTACAACGAGCAGGTGCTGTGCTTTACCAACAACATTCCGCAACGCGACG
>Ga0209628_10003580_pt1 | contig 10965 bp, 5 predicted proteins | sample TergutCu122P4_FD_187285 | JGI IMG/M metagenome (GOLD analysis project Ga0209628, IMG submission 187285) | Cubitermes ugandensis P4 segment gut microbial communities from Kakamega Forest, Kenya - Cu122 P4 (SPAdes) (version 2) | ecosystem: Host-associated > Arthropoda: Insects > Digestive system >...
ATTTAAAATGTTCGACCGGAATCCAATATGGCCGCCTACAAAATGGCGGCCGTCAAGGTCACCCCACCTAATGACTTCCCCCTCGGCCTAATAAGGTCAAATATGGTTTTTATACATCTATTCCTCATGCTTTGCGATTTACAAAAGGTGGTACGGGACTTATGCCCCATCCTGTACTCTTTGGGTCCTTCTACTAACTGGCAGTGTCCAAAAAAGAATTTATTGCATAACAAGATCGATGGATACAGTGTGCTTTCTCAAGAAATACAAACCATGAAGGCACTAAAAATTATTGCCCGCTGAGACCGGCACAGACCCCACCATTCACTGATCTTGGTAAGAAATGAAATTTACTGATTCATGCGACAAAATGGCAAGAACCGAATAATGATAAGCTACGCTCATATAACATTAATATTAATAATGCCCACACCAAAACACGTAGCTAGAGCCCTACACGTGAACTATCTTTTCCATCAAGAATGAAGTATACTAGAATGAAGTAACCAAGCGACCAAGTATCAGAGTAACCGAGTAACCGAGCTACCAATAAACTTCCCTACACCAAACTTACTCCTCTCGAGCTTAAGCCTAAAGTTCCGTATGATAACTTAAGCGCCTCCACTTACCAAATTCCAGAAAGTTCCCCAGGTAGTGATTGGTCAGTCGTCCTATCAGAACACGACGAAGAAATTATTACAGAAATTAACATAATTAAGAATTTTCATAGTTTGGCGCGGTGGTGCACCTGCAGAGCCAAACTGGGAAACTAATCCCCTAGACCCTGTGTGATTTCACGGAGACATTAAACTGAAGAAGTGGCCGCACAGCACTCTCCAGGACTGAGGTATAATGGGTAGAAAATTTGGATGATAGGAGCCTTAATCACAGAGAGGATACCTGCGCCGAAGAGGCCGTTGCACGTGTTCGCCTTGTAGCTACGATGCTTATTGACTGAGAGATCCAACAGAAAGGATCCGTTACAAAACGTCACTTAGTCCTTTAGAATTTCTTCGAACCAAGTAAAAATCCTCATAATTTCTTGTCTTGCTGATGCTCGCTTCTCTTTCGAATCAATGTCTACAAACACCTTAATGCAAAATTCAGTGAAGAAAATCAAACTTCGAAAACCCTCGTGGTTTGCTCCTTAGGTTAGCCTCAGATTTCACAGCTTCTTCCATTGCTCTTTGCTTCCGATATCTAACGTTCGCCGAGAGTGAGTTCCTAATCTTGGGGTTCAGCAACTGAGGACATTCTCAGCATTGCGCCTACAAATTCGCACCCTCTGCTGAATGTAGTATGTCTGGCGGCAAACGACACAATTGAGGAACGGAGCAAGTCTAGACCGTGTAGGTTGAGGATTAACACGTCGCATCAAGTCCCACAAGTAATCACTTCTATTGTATTTTTATTTCAGCATAAGATATGATTTTATATATAATATATGCACCGTCCAATTCCACGATATCTGAAGCTTAAAGAGATTACTGGCTCAATTTGAAGTCACGCAACAAAGCACTTTTGAAACCTCTCCCAGGTGACTATCTGATGGAGATAAGCGTTCAGGACAAATCAGCTCGAAGCTGATTAAATGCTGTCAAGGTTCAAAGAAACCTGTCAGGGGATGGATATTGAAGATCGTTGTTCATTGAGAAGCCGCTGGATGGCAACAACAGGATGTTAAAATTTAACAAAACCCTACCCACATAACGACAGAACAAGAATTTGTGTCACCGCTTTGAACTTGTCGAAAAAATGCGGTGAAATTGTGAAATGGATATATATATATATATATATATATATATATATATACATATAGTCTCCCATGACAGTAATATACAGTGAAACCCTGCACAAAAATGAGTATCAGTTACACGATGAACAGTCGTAGATGATCCTCGTTTATTTCAGTACCTACGCAGCAGCACGTGACGGAATTCTGAGATACACGTGTTCTGCTATTCCTGGCGAAACTGACAGTGTAACTCAGTGCCTATGAAAATTTCGTGTAAATTAGTCGAATGCAAATTAATTGAGGGAGTTTATTTTCTACCTCATCTCCCTTACATTGCACTGCGCTACAAAGCGGAAGGTCGCGGGTTCGATTACCGATGGTGTCATTGGAATTTTTCATTGATATAATCTTTCCGGCAGCAATATGGCGCTGTTATTGACTCAGCCTTTAACAGAAATAAATATCAGGAATTTTTATTGGGAGTAAAGGCGACCGGTGCGTAGGCCAGCCAACGTTACCACATTCATGTGCTGATTGTCTCGAAATCTGGCAGCCTCAGCCTCCTGGAACCCTCTGGCTCTGTAATAGGCCCGTAATGGGATTGCAATACCTTCACTTCCCTTACATGCTCTTCCTGTAACTTTTAACTTGCAAAGTAGGGAACTGTTCAAGAGTTGCAAATGAGTAAAAGAAACATCGCCATCATCACCACCACCACCATCATCATCATCATCATCATCAACAACAACAACAACAACATCATACATCTTGCAGGGATTTAGGTCTCGTGACCTGCTCTGGTCTCATTAACAATCCAGAAGTCTTTTGAGGAGTCGTCCTTGGCTTCGTTTCCCACATGGCTGATATTTCACAACTAATCCTCGAAGGACGAAACTGTATCTATCTGATTTAAAGGCTTAGTTTATTCCGCGCTGTAAACATTCTCTGCCTGGGTTATAAAGACCGATAATTTATTGCTGTATAGAGAAAAAATCGCTGTTTTTCTGAGATCCACGTAAAAAACATAAATGCATTGTAGGCAGAACACAGATTTTGTGAATGTTAAAGCTTAAGCTTTAAAATTTCAGCGTAGCAGTCTGTCTCTGTTCATTTGCCGAACATGTATCCATTTATTTCTGTAATTTTGCATTTTCTTTACAACTGGGTTAAGTTTAAGTTCTGATAAAATATCTTCACCGGGTTTGTAATATTGCCATGTGTATTTTGCTGTTCTCATAAATTCTATTGCCGCTGGAGTTATCCTGCATTTATTCTGTTCCCTAACTGCAAATATTTCGCATCCGTATAAAAAGTAAGAAATGCAAAAATATTGTATATTTTCAGTCTAGTGAGATTTTGGACTGGAGAGGGTTTTAAATTTCTGTTAATAATTTCCGTTATGGGGAGAAACGTTGAGATTTTAACAGTAACGCCTTTTTATTGCGGTATGAAATAGAGAAATGTGGGTAAGTGAAAGTGTTTATATGTTCTATAATATTGTCATTTATTGCAATTTTACTTCTCACTGGATCTCTTCCTTTAAAAGCCATTGTTGTCGTTATATTGGTTGAAATTTTAAGTCCATATTTGGAGGTAAATGTCTCCAGCTTCTGAATCCGCCACTAGAACTTGTTCGTCCCCGAAAATAGTGTTTTCATGTCTTTACTTCTTGAAATTTTGATTCCTTTTATCTCCTCTTCTTTCCGTTCTGTAATAATCAGATTTATATATACGTTAAATACTGTCGTGAAAGTGGGCGGCCATATCGAAATCCTTAATTAAGTTTTTGTTTGTGTCAATGTGATGTCTAGTTTTATATTTATTTCGTTGTTTTCATACATTTTTATAATTGTTGTAAGTAATGGATTAGGAATATTTATATCTTGTAAAATTCTAATTATCAGCGGCCTTCATATTTCATCAAAAGCCCTTTCATAATATAAAAAATGACATGTGTCTGTAAGTTAGATGATGTTCTTTTCGCTAATAGTACTTGCAATATCATCCTTTTCTAAAGCCAGATTGGATTTCTTTTAAAAACGTTTCTGAAATCTTTCTAATTTTTAATTCAGTATCTGTTTGTAAACTATGTGGCAGGAATTTAATAAGTCTATTCCTCTGCAGATGTTTGGATATTTCCTATCTCTTTTTTATACATTCTACTCTCCTGATGTTATCCCTGATATATAAATTTCTTTAGGTAACACATCTCCGTTGTGCACATATTAATAAATATATTTCAAATAGTTCCGTCATGCACAGCACTGTTATATTTCAAAGGTGACTATTTTCTGCCCATTCTAAGGACCATCCTCACACCTACATATCAGAATCCATGAAAGAAATTATACAGTCATCTATATAACCTTAGAGAAAGAGATCTCGCCTTTACATAGATATATAAAACTGGTAAAACATGTACATGGTTAGGGAAAATATTGTAAAATAAAATTTTATTTTACAATATGTTCACTAATCGTGCGCATTTTTATACATCATTTATATATTAAGGAAGAAATCACCTTTTCTGAGGTTATGATTGCAGAATTTCTTTCATGGTTTCTGGTATACGTATGATGACGTCCTTTCAAATGGGCCGAAACTTGGTACCCTAGAAATGGAACTGGACTGTACGTGATGGAACTCCTTTAAATATATTTATTATATAAATTTCATTTAAAAATTTAAGCAATTTTGTTTTAAATTTTTCTGATGCATAATTTCACAGTTCAGAATGTATGTTATCTTCCTCTGAAGCTTATCCATTTTTAAGTTTCTTTACAATTTTTTCAAGATTTCTCTTTTAAATTCATTAACTTCATAGTGATCCTTGCTATTACGGTTGCAGTTTTGTGTTCGTTGTCATTCCATAAGGTTTTATTAATAAGAATCAAATTTGTCGTTTACAAGCTGGCTGTTACACATTTCCAGATTCCCTAAAATCTTGGTTCAAATGCTTCAGAATTTACGAATGTTCTTTCACGGCATGCCTAAGATACGAGTATAAATGTCTCTGATATAAATTTCCCCATTGAAAGCATTTTTTCCCTTGTTTATTTTTACTATGTACAACAGACGTTTGTAACTTATTTTATCCTCGAATGAGTTCATATTCAGTCATATAGGCTGTTTTGATTTTTAATTATTTCCTTCATTTCATTATCCCAAATTTTTATGTATCTCCTTTTGTGCGGAACTTTAAAATTCCTTAAGTTTTTTCTGCTGATTTCCGTAGTGTATTTTTTATATTATCCCATTCTTGTTCGACATTTGTGCTTTCTTCATGGTCTTGTAAAAATTATCCTTCCTTTTTTATATAACCACTTTATACTTCCATCATTTAAATGAAGAACTTTACATGTTTTCGCATTGTGTTTCCTTGCCTCTATAGGTTCTGTTTATTTTCCTATCTTTGGGGGAATGGTAACGTAGTAATTAATAAAAAATGATCTGTACTTAAATCTGCACAAGTACGGCTTTCATTATATGTGTTATTTTCTCATTTCCAATTCACAGCCTATAACTGATTTTGTGTTTCGTGCCTGCCACATAAATTTGCGGTATCTTGGTGTATGAAATATGTGTTTATTATTCTAAATACGTTAAAGCAGTAGAATTCTGCCAGTCTTTTCCATTGCTATTAACAGTCTGCTCCCCATTTTGGTCCTATTATATCTCCTAGTCTCTGGTTTCCAATCCTGACATTTAAATCTCCCATTAAGAGAATGCAGTACTTTTTAATAATTTTAACTCTTATTTCTTGTGTTTGTTGATAATAATTGTCTGTCTGTTTGCTTCTTCGTTTCTCCCTTCTGGCGGAGCATATAAACCTAAGGTTACTAAATTTTCTCTATTTATCTTAAATCTCACTTCTATAATTGTCATTCAAAAATTTGCAACAATCAGTTGTTTTAATCAGTGTTTTTATATATATTCATAACATCACTCCAGGTTGCGTTCTTATATTTTAACTCCAATCTATACTACATTGTAGTTCCTGGTATATTTAGTTACGTCTACTTTTTTTAGTTTCGCTAAAAACGGCAATTTTTGCCTTTCTCTGTTTTAGTACTTCAACAAGTTCCTCTTCTTTACTTATTATTCCCTTCATATTCCAAGTTATATAAGCCTCTTCTTTGTTCTTGTTGTCAAAAGTTTTCTACCTTCCTAGCTGTTATATTTGATACCTACAATTATTCAAAATTTCTCCATGACAGTCTACTAGTCTCCCGAAAGGTAGGTCTGGTGGTAAGGATACTATCTTTCCGCCTCCAGATAGGTTGGTTATCCCCAGGCATTTCCTTCAGGATAGATGAAACGATTTTACGTCCGTGACGGGGTCCTTAGTTTCGCCTGTACGAGCAGGTTCCCCCGCAGGCAGGCGAGGGTGAGATTTGGTTAGGAGAGTTTACAGATTTCACGGCCTAACCCTCGCAACAGGAAACATGAATAGAAAATTTTAAGACAGACAAAGAAAGACGTATGGAAGTATTCAGTGTGGTGTTTCCTTATACTAGCAAAGCAAGAACATAAGGGCCAACAAACCTCTGCATATCAGTTTATCCTTGACCAGCTCTTGCTAAGCGTGATATTTGTTCGAGATACTGAGTGTGTTACTTTATCTATAAACTCAGCACTTATCAGAAGAACGTTCTTTGCTAGGAATCATGTTTTATTAATAAAAACTGCAACGATGTTTGGGTTTATTCGGTCTAATATTAATATATTTAATATATCATAAAGACAGGTCCATTTATTTTATCACCGTATTCATGGGGCAGTTTCGTGTTTCATTAGCTTACAGTACCTGAAAAAACTTCTTCAAGCTTCGTGGGGAAGTTGTACGACTGAAAGCCACTCTCTTACAGATTAATTAACTATATCCTCTATGCACATTGTTCTTTACTCTTAATAATAATAGTTAATGAATCAATCCTAAATACCATTATATTAAAATCACTTTGAATTAATTTTTTTTGATAGATTTCGAATATTAAAAAAAGGGTACAAAATACTTTCTTCCAGAAAGTAAGATCATAGTAGATGTCTTAAAATTGCACTTTATACCCATTTTAAAATAACTAATAAAATACAGTTTTATTTTGCCATGTAAAGTTTTGCGTGTTTGTAAATATTAATGAAATATTTAGGTAACATACGAGTAATATAGGGATTATATTGCCGTACAATAAAAATGTCGCCGATCTGTGTGGCCGAGCGGTCTAAGGGGTAGGGCTGCGGCCGCCGGATTTCTGTAGTGGCCGTTCGAATCCCACTGGAGGAACGGAGGCTCTTGTTTGGTTCTGTTGTGTATTGTGTAGTTAGCGGTTTCTGCCACGCTGTGATCACTCGTTCAGAGGAATCCTAACGCGCGCGCGCGCGCGTGTGTGTGTAAAATATAAACCTCAACAATGAGGCAGCCTAGACCCGAGATGGACAGTTGGGCTACAAAAAATTTCCTTCCTTGGCACGCCAAAATCTTTAGCGTTGGTCTCTCCACAATTCAGCGAAGGAAAAACTTATGAGCGCAAAAATATATATATAGACATTAACATATTTTGTAATTACTAATTTATAATGTTCGTTAGTCAATCGATAGAAAGAATAAGATTTAGAGGAAAATATACGATATTTTTTATTTCCAGAATTTCGAGACCCACTTCCCAACGAAAAAATTACCGGGATTATTCCTTCATCGTGAAAATTTCTATTGCGATATTTTAATACAAATGTCTCCTGTACACTGCTCGCCCAGGAAAGGCGTGGTTATTTGTGTTCTTAAGATTGTTGAAGTGCTCCATCTGCGCCCGAGATACTGATATTTGCCTTTTCAATATGACAATATCAAGTACTATTTGACAGGACTACAGCGATTAAAATGTTAACACACTTCTACAAAGCACTCTAATAAGCATGCGTCACTGTAATCTGTAACAAAAGCTTGGTGATTAATTAATACAGTCATGCACGTACTTTATTACCAAGAAACTATGTGTATATATACACACACACACACACACACACACACATATATATATATATATAAATAAATACATACATACATAAATACATATATACATACATACATAACCAAATCGGTATAAAATGCTGATTTAACGCTCTGAAACTGAAGATCGGTGTGAAATTCACCCGTAAATAAAAGTAAGAAAAGAATGGATTAAATTTATTTCTGCGACATTTAGTTTTTCACAGTAGTGTGGTTGTGGATTAATGTCCTCTGATATGTGACGCCGGGTTGCTCAGCTAGTGGCCTCCGACGTTTGGAAAACACTACTTTCCGGCCAAAATTCTGGGACCACTAACTCCACGAACGAGCGTGACATCGCACAAGAACTGAACCATAAATTCTCAACTCATTAGTTTAATAAGAGAATTCTTCATATTAGATTTTATTGTTGACGCCTTCAGTAATGCACCTTGAAAATCAAGTTCTGTATTTGAAATAACAAAACGAGTCATTAAGATAATAACATGCATTTGGATTCAACTGAATGACAATAAATGCAGTAACAAACTCAGAATGTTAATTCACCCTGAAATGTCCTTCCATACAAATTACTAATCCTGTGAACAGTCAAAATTGCACCAATTGTGACAAAAAAAGAAGCAAGTTCGAGACATTGAAAGAGCCTTGGTTAAATAATTTGTAATCACGTGTTTTTCCTCCGATCACGCAAACACGTGGCTCTGTTATACGCTGCAAGACGTACTGCATACGTAAGCCAGTACAAGGTCGGCGCTCTGCATTCATTATCCCACAACCAGAAATTACACATTTGAATAACTTCTAATTTTCTATAATACCCTGTTTCAAGAAATATTAAAGATGTCCAGTTATATAATAATTCCAATTATCGTAATACAAAGGTTTAAACTTCTTTTTGAAATGTTTTTCTTATTAGTTTTTGTAAGAAAATTATGAAAGAAACCAGAAATTGTTGTAAAACCTAAATTGGAAAACTTTAAAGGGGCGCTTTTGAAACCTGACAGTAAATAGATGGATAAAACTTAAACAAATCTTAAATAAATTCCGTAAAACTCGTGGATCGCATGTATCTGGCTCCGAATAATATTATTTCTTATTTGTTTTAAAACTCTTTAAAATACTTAAGATTTTATAGCTTGGAATGGTAGGAGATAATTGCATAATTAAATGTAAACAATGTGGAAGGAAGCTGTTGTGGCCTAATTGGAGATATTATCCATGGGATCTCATGGAAACAGAGTATGTGTAGTAAATATGCTCTATTTACTCCGACATGTTTCGACATTTCTACGCCATTGTCAGGAACTGTACAGCAAATTATTTAGAATTTTAAAGTTTTGACATTTTTTCTACAATGCTTAGTATTAGCTACTTACTGAACTAATTTCAAAAGCTCTTTAGACGGATATAACCTCTTTCGATCCAGAATTAAAAGGCCTGACATCTGAAAAATACCAAAAATCAGATAGCCGCCATGATTTGGGTGTTACTTGCGACGAGTTTTGCCGCCTTTTTTTTTAAACCACACACACTTTATCGACTGTGAACGAATTCGACGTGAAGGCTTTGCAGAATTGTAATCTTACACTTCAGGAATATGCAATGCAGTCTCCTCTGTCAGTTAACCGTGATATGATGGAGTCTTTCAACTTTCGCAAACTCTCACTAAGGTCATATACACGGTTTGACTGCCGCAAACAGACTTTATTGCATTATAGATTTTGTCTTCGTTTATAGTAGACTTCATGTGTTCTAACGATTATCAGTGAAATTTCTTAAATTTCAGGAACTCGGAAAAGTGAACGAAGCATTCGAAAGTGATTCACAGAAAATGGGCACATACTACAACTCCTCGCTTGACAATGGATTTCCTATAGCTACTGCAGCAGATGAAAAAATAAACGTGGTATTTATTGTAATTATTCATTAAATGTGAAGTCAAAGCGAATGTATATGAAAGTTTGTAATGTTGGAAAACTTCGGCTTCTACAGTAGTGGAACAACTTTTGGGAAAAGAATGCCGGTCCTCCGTCGTGAGAAACAGCGGCTAAGGTCCTGAGTCTTGGTGCGGCCTTAATGCTGTTGTAATCCAGAGTGTTTTTATATGAATTTAATATTCTCTTTAACAATAAATACACATGGCAGAGACTTAAAATTAAACGTCATTTAAATTTTATGTTTTCTTTAAGCAGGCGTTTTTGTCTGTTTACTTTTATTTTATTGTATGACACTTTATCAACTGTCGTGTTGTGTATCATCGATTGTTTCAAGACACAAAAAAAGATTAAAATTTATATTAGCTATAAAAACATGGAGTTGGAACAGTCTATCTTTTGGTTTAAAATGAGCACAGCAGGTGTACTACGCACTACACTTCATTTCAAAGAAAAATAAGTTGTAATGAACCATAATAACCTTCTTCGTTAAGTGCTGAATTGACAAAAAGTGCTTTACAGACATCGTTTAAACATGTAAAATATAGACTGAAATAAGTAAGCTACCACAATTTGGAATTATACTTGCAAAAATTTCCAATGAGTTATGTTTATTTTGTAGGATGAAAAGGTGTCTACGGCTGGGGATGAAGAGTCTGGTCCTCAGCGACAGCAGTGGGCAAATGGAGTGGAATTCCTTATGTCTTGCATTGCCATGGCAGTTGGGCTGGGAAATATATGGAGATTTCCTTTCATAGCCTTCAATAATGGTGGAGGAGCTTTTCTCATACCATACCTCGTGGTACTCTTCCTCATTGGCAAACCGATGTTCTACTTGGAAGTATGTATAGGACAATTCGTGTCCGGAGGACCTGTCAAGGTGTGGGCACTGTCACCAGCACTGAAAGGTAAGTTGAGAGCTGCCAATGTTAAAGCAGTTTGTGCCAACAGTAATATGTTATTTCCTTGAAATTCTTCTGTCGACATGTAATTCAGTCGTGAATTTACTAAACATTTTGTAATAATACAGATATATAATACACTCTCAGATTTTATCATTCCTCTATATTTTTTTTATTATTAAAGACACAACGAAAGTTCTTAAAAAATGTTTTTGTTAGGTTTGGAGTTTGTCTTCTTACAAAATTTCATATCAGGTAAAAAGAATGTTACATTATACCTATACTCGGCATGAAAGCATACACGGTCTTTGGAGGTATAGCTCCACAGGTTCTTAACCTCATCACTAAATTGAGGTGAATGATCAGCCTTATGCTACGTCCGTTTTA
>Ga0209628_10003583_pt1 | contig 10961 bp, 7 predicted proteins | sample TergutCu122P4_FD_187285 | JGI IMG/M metagenome (GOLD analysis project Ga0209628, IMG submission 187285) | Cubitermes ugandensis P4 segment gut microbial communities from Kakamega Forest, Kenya - Cu122 P4 (SPAdes) (version 2) | ecosystem: Host-associated > Arthropoda: Insects > Digestive system >...
GGCGCCGTCGGCACATGCACCGTCGGAGTGTCATGCGACACCGGGATCCTCGGCGGCCGGATGAAATTCACCCAACCCGGCTGACCATGACGGGAGCCTGGTAATCGCCAGCCATCGCAAAATGACCGATTATGCGAGCTGTGAGCCACTGCCATCACGTCACAACGCTGGGCGCCACCTTCACTGGCACGGTCAGGTAGAAGTAGTGATGCCTCTTAGCGCGAAACCGATGCTCCAGCGGTCTGATCGTTAGGGCCCCCGCAGGAATTAGTGGTGCAAGTGGCGGTTTCAGGTCGGGATGCATGGTAAGGCGGAATCCCAGTAGGCGTGCTGGTGGCACGCCGGAGCGGGTGACAACGCAGCCAGGCGCCCGACATGGAAGCGACACGCGGCAATAATTTATCCGGGGGCCCTTAGCTTAGTAGCCGAATCATGGCACGGCCGCAACGAACCTGTCGACATTGCCTCGACCAACGGCAGTAATGATGGTTGCTGGGTGTGACACGAGTGAGGTCTGTAGCCAGTTGGCAACCTCTGGGTCGTCCATGTTGACCCTGGATCCAGGCTGTAACCCTGCGGGTGGGTCTGGTATCAGGAAGTCCTTGTTCGATCCGTTAACCGCATTGATAACATCTTGTGTGAAGTAACCAGCATTGGCCAGTGCTTGCACAAAGGCCGCGTAGGCTGCTGAGGTTGCGGACCATCCGGCCCGTTCAATTTGTGCCCCCAATGATGACAAATTGGAGTTATCCCGGGTCCCGGCAATGGCGTTGTTGGTAATGAAGGACAACACGCATCCGCTCAACTGCGCGGTCTTCACTGCTTGGGACGACGGGTTCAGGTACAAGTCCGTGATGGACTGCTGATCAGTGCCAATGTTCGCTGCGAAGAATGCTGGGAGCTGGTCTTGCCAGGCGGCCAACATGGCGTCAGTGTTCTGTCCCGCAGCGCCCGCAACCTGCAAAGCCGTACCAAGCACAACTGCGTTCACGCCCACCAGCCATGATCCGTCGGAGTCTTGCGCCCCGTGGCCAGCCACAGCCGCGTCGGGCCAGGTGATAGCATCAGGGTTTCCTGGAACAGCGCGAGGGGACACCCGAAACACAGAGGCCATGTTGCATCCAGTGATGCGGGTTATCGCTAATGCAACACCCGGGGCTGGCACCCATTGGTGGTCGGCTTGTCTGCGGGCGGCGACCGCTACGAGAAGTTGGGTTCCAATTTGTGACCGCGTCTGGTCCAAGACCTGACCAGATTCTGGGCAACCGGCGGCTATCAAAGCGTGCCCGGCTGAGTTACCATTGTCGGACCATCGTTGATCCAAGACATCACCAACATGCGACGCAAGCCCCACACTGGTCATTGGACTGCCCGACGTAGCTCCAATGTTGACCTGAATGATGTCCTGATCACTCATGTCAGAGAAGAAACTCACAGCAGCAGCCGGGTTAGTTGCCAGTGATGCCATGTGGTCCACGGTCAATCCTTGCGATCCTCCGCCCGGGGCACAACCTGACATCACCGCGCCCGTCACTGCTAGCACAATCGCCATCCGCAATGGCCAAACGTGGGGGTGCCTTCTCATGGTAGCTCCACCGTGAACCTGGGGTCTTGGACACTGCCCGGTGACGTGGCGGTAATCACATCATACGGGTGTGAAAGCAGGTTGTCTTGCAGCCAGGCCGCCTCCTCGGTTGGGGTGCCATCGGGGTTGGTCAGTGTAAACCTACACCCAGGCTGCAAGCCGTCCGGGGGGGTAGTTAGGTGCAGATCTGGGTTGCCAGCATTGAGTGTCGCGATGATGTCCGGAGTGAAGTATCCTGCATCCACTAAGGCTTGTATAAACGTGGTGTAGACGGCTTTCCGTGTATCCCACCCGGTAATCGCGGTTTGCTTTGCATTCGCCACAGCAGCAGCCAATTCCCGTGCCACGGCATCCGCCTCTGATTGATTGACTCTGTCAATGAATAGTCCGACTACCGCAAATACCAGAGCCAATGGACTGGGGACTTCGGTGGCTGATTGCGCAACTTCGCCCGCTTTCCAAAGGGTGGCAGCAACTGAGGTGATGGCAGCATAGTCACGGGCGGAATTCTCAGCCTGTTGTGGGTCCTGGCCTGCCACCGCATTGTCGATGATGAATGCCAGCACGCAAGCTGCCCTCCCAGCCGAATTGACCTGGGTAGATTGCGCGTCAAAATACAACCGCACTATGGCTTCTGGGTTGTCGCTGACGTTATAGGACCAATAGGTGCCCATGTAAGCGCCATAGGAAACCAGGATAGCGTTGATATCATTGGGGTTAGAGGCAATCGCTTGAATGACAGCACCGAATTCTGTCGCGGTCAGCAATAGGCCAAGCCTGCCGTCAATTGTGTCATCCCCAGCCATGGGAACGCCAGGCCATATGACCGAGTCAGGATCACCGGGTTTTGTATAAGGGGAAGCCCTGAATAAGTCGCTCGGGTTGGCGGCGATTATTATCGCTGCCGCGTCACCAATTCCGGCTTGTGGAGTCCAGTCGTGATTGGTCTGTTTCTCAAAGGCTATCGCCACTAGTGTTTGGTTCGCGACCTGGCTTTGTCCCTCAGTGGCAATTGGTCCGGTTGTTGACCCACTAGCAGCGGCCAGGGCTGCACCGGCTGATGCGCCACCGTCAGGCCATGGGCGGTCTATTGCCCATTGTATGCGTAATGAAATATCAACCGGGCTTGCGGTGCCATCAGAGCTGACAGTAACATCAATGTTATGAACCCTGTCCATGTTTGAAAAAAAGTCAGTGGCAGCCTCTGGACTGTTGGCCAGCATGCGCAGAACGGCAAGAAGTGAATCAGACATAGTGGTACCGTCGGGGGTGATCAAGGTGGTGGGTCCTCTAGACGTATCTCCGCCGGCCAGTGAGTAATCGTACATGCTGTTTGCCACGAGAAGCGTAGTGGTGGGGTCGAACGGCACGACGCTGATAATGAGAGACATACCGTCACCAGCTGGGTTGGCGAGACCGCTCTGCAAACATGCTGTGATCTGATCAGCGACCTGTTGCGAGTTACCAGGGATACCAGCCCAGGTGGCCAGTGTTGTCGCGAGGCTGCTCACATGATCCGCATATACTAGGTCAGCTATCGGGTCGCCGGACCATGTTGGAGTTTGGAGCCACGCGATTACGGCTAACTGTTCCACGGTGCAATTTGTGAATAGTCCGGTGGCGAATTCTGGGCTGTGGCAGTAGCGCACGAGGGTGTCCCAGTCTTCTGGGGTCAAAGTCCCGCCGTTGGCTATGATGTCACCGATCCTGGCGCCGGCCGCTTCTTGTTCTCCTGGTAGTAGTCCCCAGGGGGACGCGGCGATCCCCAGGTCAATGTCTCCGTCTATTTGGATCACGTTGCGAACAGTGCTCATGTTGACTGGTTGGTCACGCACCAGGTACGCGTACGCCAACGCTTGGCGCAACCAAGACTCCCACTCACCCCGAACCGCCACGTAATCATTCAAAGGTAATTGGCCCAACCGCATACCCCTTACATCAAACAGAACCTGGTTGCCTTTGTTCCACACCGTCTCGGACCCAGCAAAACGGGCTTGAATCACTGGTGGCTCGTTCATCATGCCAATGACTTTATCAGTATCGATCTTTGACTCGCCCATGACTACTCACTGTTCATAAGGGTAGGAAGTATACGCCTGGCCAGTCTGACTGGCTTCACGGAATCGTCACCACGAACCTGGTGTCAGTGGGGTCGCCTGGTCTGGCCGACTTGATGAGTTGGTAGGGGTGTGCGAGCAGTGAATCATTCAGCCACGCAGTGACCTGCGTGTTGTTCAGGTCTAGCTGGTCTCCTGGTTGCAGACCCGGTGGGGGTTGGGTGAGGTGGAAGCTGTAGTTATTGTTGATCTGGGCGATCACGTCTGGTGTGAAGTAGCCTGCGTCTACCAGTGCTTGGACGAAGGAGGCGTACACGGCTGACGTGGCAGCCATTCCCGCTTTTCCTATCTGTATGCCAAGGGATGATAATGATGGATTCTCTCTGGTTCCGGCCATGGGATTATTGATGATGAAGGCTAGAACACACCCGGCTTGCATAGCAGCATGTGAGGCGGCGGATTGGGCATCGACATACAGAGCCGTGATTGATTGTTGATCCGTGCCAATCCTTCCAGTGAAGAACACGGGCAGGTACTCATCCCAAGCGGCAAGAATCGAGTCCACGCTCTGCCCAGCCGCTGTGGTTAACTGCAGTGTTGTTCCGAACTCGATCCCGTTAACACCCAATAGCCATGACCCGTCTGGACCGAGCGTTCCCTGACTGGAGACGGGGATCTCAGGCCACGTGACAGTCACCGGCAGACCCAGACCAACCCGTGGGGAAGCCCCGACCAAGCTGGCAATATTACACGCCAGGATTCTGGAGACTCCGGCAGCCACACCGTAAACCGGTGTCCAGGTATGGTTGGCCTGTTTCCGACTAGTGATCGCAGCAATCAGCTGTGTGCCGACTTGCGCCCGACTCTGATCCATCTGCGTACCCAGTTCTGGACAAACCGCCGCTACAATAGCATTCCCAGCCGAATTACCCCCATCTGTCCACGTTTGGTCCAGAACCTTGCCAATATTCAGAGCAATTGTCACATCAGTCATTGCCCCACCCAATTCGCCTGACACGTTAATACGTATGGTTTCAGCCGTGCTCATGTCCGAAAAGAACCGTACAGCTGTCATTGGGTCACCAGTCAACATCCTCATTTGCGCTTCAGTCAGACGATGTGATGACGATTCGGTGCACCCAGCCAAACCAACTAGTGTAGTGGCCACCACCAATGACAACCAGCTACTGGTCCGCTCGCGATTCATGACTGTTTCACCACAAACCTGTCATCAAGAGGGTTGGGGTTCTGGCTGTTGGGTGGGTGACCGATCAGAACCTGGCGACTGTGATAGCTTCTTATCTGGGTGACTGGCCGCGCCCGAGGAGTCTATGAAATCCAACATCATTTGGACAACCGCCTCAGCGTCAGCAGTTCCATCGCGACCCTTCTTCGGGCTCAGATCCACGTAGATCAACGTCCCCGCCTGTTGATGCTTCGCGCCATATTCGGTCCCCCACTAGAGTGCCCAAGCGCTCAGATAATTGCCAGTGGAATACCCACGGTCGCACGAACCAGTTGCGAGGATCTGACCAACACGCGGTGGCACCAGATTCTCTAGGCCAGCATGGTCGCAACCGGCTGACAAGACTTCACCCACTGCTTCAACGGGCTCCCCAACCTTGGCACGGTTGTATGTGACAAGCACCAGCAACGACCCCTCCTTTGCGGACCGATTCGCCAAGGAGCATTCTCCCTCGGAGAAATTCCCGTCAACAGAGCAGAAAATATGATCCGTTCTGGTACCTGGGAATGTATTGAACGTGTAGGTTCCTCCCGGCAGCATCTCAGCTAGACGTTCCCTGGGAAACACGTCACACAAAGGATCCTGACCAGGCAAGTCCGCCGCGGTGCCAGCTTGGCCGCACCCAGAAATAGCCACGACCATCCCAGCCACCATCAGCACGGCGGCCATTTTGGCTCGGGGTGTCATTGTTCTTTCACCCAGAGTGAGTTCCATAATCATTGTGCTCTAATATACTAACTTGGTGAATCGGAGGGCTGAGTGGCAGGCACATCACACTGTGGAGGTCGTGTACCAGGCGACGGCGACTGATTCGCATCAGGATGATCAGCCGCATAACAAGTATCAATGAAATCCAACACTATCTGCACCAACCGGCCCGCAGCGGCAGCCCCATCAACACCCGAACGCGGGTTCATGATGACCCTGATCAGGTTGGTGGCCGGCACAATGCCTGAGTACTCCCCCCCCCAATACAAAGCCCAAGCCTTGAACCACGGCCCACCCGGATCAGGACCCGTACACACACCACTATCAACCAACAACCCGACCCGTGGCACCCGCAACGGCTCAGGCAGCGAATCATGACAATCCCTACTCAGATCACTGCTCTCACCGTCAAACCCGGATGCGTACAGATAAAAGCCGCCGTACGCGTCTCTTCCGTTGACAGCCTTGTGAGTCACGTCACAGACGCCGTCAACACCATGAATTCTGGACAGATACAACATATAATTGTCCATTTTGTTGCCAGTGACGGTGGTCTGGAAGTAGTCTCCTGGCGGGAGTAGTTCGGCCAACACATCCGCGGGTAGGATGTCGCACACCGGGTCCACAGGCATCACCGCAGGCCCAGTGGCATTGCTTGTCCCGCAGCCCGCCAGCGCCACTACCAGTGCCGTGACTAATAGGCCCAGCCACCCAAACCCTGGCTTCATCCGTGCCCCAACTTAGATGTGGCGATAATCTGGTCAATTAGGGCTTTCAAACCCGCATTTTGGTTCAACCACTCCCTATACTCCGCACCATCCTGATTCAACGTCCCATCAAGGTTGGTCGGGGGCGGGGTGAACCCCAATTCAGGATAATGCTCCTGCGCCCACTCCATGGTGTCCGCATCCCAGAACCCGGCATCAAACAACACCTGAACCACCAGGTCCTCCGCGGCCTTGTCCAAACTATCATTGTACTTCTGGAGGAGTTTCAGCTTCTCTTCCGCAGTTGTGGCGCTTTGCAGCTTTGCCAACCACTCCATACCCAATTTCTGTGCTCGTTCCAATGCCCACTTGGCGACATCCTTGATCAACCCTGCCTGCTTCAACACCGGTATGGGCGCTGAGGTCAGCACATCCAAGAAAGCGTTACGCATCGCCGCCTTCTCAGCTTCAACCATTGCATCGTCAGAATTGCCCTTGAACGCATTGTCCATGATCATGTTCAACACATCCGTACCAATCAAAATGTCACTTGCAAGCAAACCAATCATGATCCCCCTCAACGCGTCGATACGGGCCTCTTCCGTCGGGTAATCTGTCCCGCACTGGGTCAACAGCCACGCATCCATGGCCTGGGCCCAACCCAACCCCAAAATAGCCGTCTGGTCAGGGTTCTTCCCCAGCGACCGCAGCATAGCCTCAACATCTTCCTTGGTGAACACCGCCCCTACACGAGAATAAGGGAAATATTGACTGATATCCTTCCACAGGGGACCCGACAAATCCACATACCACCCCTCATTATCAGCAACGAACAAGCTCGGCATATAATCAGCGGTAATCAACGCCATCAGGTCACGCATACCATCCGGCATCTCCCAACCATCAGGCCCCCGCAGACGCTCCCCCGTCAACGCAAACAACATACTCACCAGCATCGCCGATGTCTCAGCCTGCGACTGACCATCCGTACGCGAACCAGTCGTAGCCGCCCACAAAGCGTAACCAAGACCAGCACCATTGTCAGAACCATACGGGCCATCAGGCAGATTCTCCCAATGATGCTCAAACAATAAGAACCGCATCCTCTCACTGACCTGAATGGTGAAGACGACCTCATTCCCGTCGGGATCCGTCGTGTGAACCTCAAACGTGACAGTGCCGCCATTCAGGAAGAATTCTTGCGCCGCCTCCGGGTTGTTGCCCAGCATCGTCATCACGCCAGTCATCGGGTCCACCAGCACGTGGCCGTTCTCGTCCACCACTGAACTCCACCGTGGATCCTGCGACATCCAGCCCCTGAAATCCGGGCTTCTCTCGTAGTTGTACAACCCTTCGGACACTTTGAGGGTAAACGTCGTGTCGTACGTGCCGTGAGACAACACCAGACTCAATGCTGCCGCGGGACTCGCCGAACTGCCTGGAGTGGTCATCAGTGCAACAATGTCCTGCGCGTAGTCCGCACGCAGTGGCGGGAACAACTGTGACCTTGACGCGGCTCCCAACAATTCCCCAAGCGCAGCGACCCGGGCGTTGTACTGTTCCTGACCAGCTGGTGTGGTGGCCATCCTGTTTGACATGTCTTGCACCAACTGTCCAAGCCTGGACGGATCTATGCCATTGAAGAATTCCGCCCCGAAGCGGGCGGCTTCTGGGGAGTTGGATCGTGACATGTCAATGATGATTCCCCAGTCTTCGTCGCTGATGGGTTCTCCGTTGGCTATCTTAGTGGCCAGCCGGGTTGCTTGGATGTGCCAATACCAGGAAAGGTTGGCCTGCAATAGTTCCAATGCTTCCGCACCCACCGCGTCGCTCAACTGTGTCACAAACCATTTGGCTTCTGGTTGGTCTGAGGCGAACATGGCCATCAGTATGTCCCACTGCTCAGCGGTGATGTTTTGGGACCGGGCTGCGTCGATAATTCCTGGCAGGTTTGTGATCACCGAGTCATCTATGGTCACCGTGCACCCGTTGGTGTTGCGTGCGTTGATGTCGAAACCGGGGATTGTGGCTGCTGCCACTGCACGAGCCAGGTCTAGCCGCGTCTGCAGTTCTGCTCGATAGCCATATATTACTTGTATGGGTTCAGCGAGGTTCACACTCGGCGCATTACGTACAGGATTATTCGGTGAAGACTCGGTTTTGGCTTGCGCCAGTTTGTTGTTCAGATTGTCTTCCAACACTTGGATGTTTGTACACGACAACAGCACACCTGACACCATGGCGTCGTATGCATCAATGTCGATCTGTTCAGTCATTGTTAATCCCTCCTTGTTTCGTATATGGGTGTACCGGGGTTCAGCCACCAGTGGGGATTTTGAAGTGGAACCACTGTTCAATCAGTGGGGGCTCATCGTCAGCCGCTTTTCGGACTACACCCAGGATTCTGTCGTACTCCGCCTGGACCTGTTGGGAGCACCTCCGCATGTCACCATCAAAAGTGCTACGAGCCACTGATGTTGACTGCCAGGCGGTGTCAAGATGGTCTGTGACGGGGGCCACCGCCCTGATGGCCCGCACGTACTCGCCGGACACTGACGTGGACAGGTCATACAACGCAGGTTTCTTGGGGTTTGGTATGACTTGGGGACCAATGGTTGGTGTGCTGGTTCCTCCGTCTATGGGTTCGGGGTTACCCATAATTCGCCTCCTTTAAAATTGCTCCCACACAACAATACGGCATCAGACCACCCGTAGCAAAACGTGTCCCTATCGCGCCTGTTCATGGCTTGTTTGAACTGAACTGAACCCAATTCGCCGCCACACCAATCTGAAAATGGACAGAACGAAAAGGTGAAATGACCACACATCGTATGTCGCCGAATCATTATTCCGGCCAGATGACTTGTACTCTCTCGGGGTCACCGTCTTTGATCAGGAATCCTCCCCCCGGTGGCATGGACTGGCCGAACGCGGATTGATACAGGGTAGCCCCGAACGTGGAGGCATCTCCTGCTTCTTGTGGCGCCAACAAAACACCTGACCGGCATGTTTTCAAAGCCTTAACCGGGCCGCGGTACATACCACTCATGTCCAATGGGGCGAAGGAACCAACAAACAACGACCCGGAGTCACGGATCGCCTGGATGTGGTCGAACAACAGGTCAGGCAACCATCCCTCCTGCCCCAACACCTCCACGTCGTCAGCGAGCACCATCGATGGTACACCTTGTGCGAGTAGGTTACTCAACGCCGTCTTTATGGTTTCTTGTTGCACGTCTGCGTCGAACCTTCCGTACACCTGGTCTGACATTGGGAACCGGCGCAACGGGCTGATCCTGGCTGTAAGGATGACAATGTTCCAACCCTGTCTAACTGCGAATGTCGCCATCGTGCGCAAGACAGTCGACCGCCCAGACCGGCGCGGACCAGACACCAAGATGGCAGGACCGTTGTCAATCGAGTCCAAAGTACGCAAACCCAGCGTGTCACCCCCGACCGCAACTGGGATTTCCGTTGGGCGCAATGCACCGTGACCCAGTTGGGGCAATTGGGACACACTGAAATGGGCTGGCAAGGTGTCTACCCGTGCGGGTCTGCGTTCCCGCGGATGATCAGCGCAGCGTCGAACGGCTTCTTGCACGATGCTTTGAACCGCGCCGGCCTGGGCTGGGCCTGTCGGGTCTGGGTCGAGCAGCGCGATCTGGGTTTCCACCAATCCGGCTGCCCTGAAACCTCGTCCCGCCACAAACGAAGCAGGCACGTTCTTCGGGTTCATTCCGATACTGACAAAGTCTCCCGCGCTGGGCATCCGTAGCAGCAGTTTGTCAGGGAACATGGCGCTGATGCGGGTGGACAGCACGGATTGGTCACCAGTGACCAACATCCGCACCCCCACCGACGCACCTTCTTGCAACACCTGCAGCCACGCGGACAGGAACCGTCCACTATCGAACTCGTTATACACCTGCATGAAACCTTCCCAGGAATCAAACAGTACGACTATGTACGGTAATCGCTCCGTTTCGGTTACAACCTCTCGTTGTTCACGAACATCCGCGAAACCCTGACTGGACAGGAGTTGTTGTCGGGTGGCAATCGTGCGGCGCAGCATGGTCACCAGTCGGTCCAGCCTCTCGGACTGCTCCCTGGTGACGATCGCACCCACGTGCGGAAGGTTCGCTAACGGTAGGAGCGCGTTGTTGCCGCAGTCAACCCCGTATATGTGAACATCATCGGGGCTGAGGTAACGGCCGATTGTCGCGCCGATGACCCGCAGCACCGATGACCGGCCGGTGCGGTTGGCGCCGGCGATCGCCAAGTGGGTGCCGCGTTCAATGTCGTAAACCGCCAGGTCGCGGCGTTGCTGACCCGGCAGGTCAGTCAACCCGATCGGGAGTACCAGGTGACCAGGACCCGGTGTAGCGATCGGGAACTGGTCGATCAACTCATCCACTGTGACCACTGGGGGTAGTGCTGGTAACCAGGGTGGGGGTGGGGAATGGATGCCTGTGGTGTCCGCGGCTTGTTTGATGGCTGTCACGAGGTTGGCCAGGTCTGTTGGGATGACTGAGCCTTCTTCATCATTGTCTTGGTTCGGGGGTGCGGAACACAAGTCTTTCGTACTGTAAGCCCACGCTGTGGCCGGGGTTTCCTCTACCGCACCTGGGGGGCGACCGCCCACCCTTGAGGATTGGAAC
>Ga0209628_10003584_pt1 | contig 10960 bp, 9 predicted proteins | sample TergutCu122P4_FD_187285 | JGI IMG/M metagenome (GOLD analysis project Ga0209628, IMG submission 187285) | Cubitermes ugandensis P4 segment gut microbial communities from Kakamega Forest, Kenya - Cu122 P4 (SPAdes) (version 2) | ecosystem: Host-associated > Arthropoda: Insects > Digestive system >...
TAATTGAGGATTGGCGATAATTGATCGATGACATAACGCCCGAGGGCCATACTCACTTCCACCTTCAAACCAAGCTATAATTTGGCCATTTAATATATACTGTGCTAAATCAATATCACTTATTTCTTTATTAAATTCAACCGGAACACCATATGTGTGTTTATTATAAATAAGCGGTTCTTGTAATTTTACTCCACATCTTAAAATGGCGGCTCCAATAGCATTCCCAGCATCATCACATGTTGTGGGAACAAAAAAATTATTCCACTTATTACTGCGGATAATTTTCCCATTTAAAACACAATTAAGACCACAGCCACCACTAATAATTAAATTTTTGGAAGGAAGACTATTATACATAAAATCTAAAAGACTAAAAACTGAAGTTTCAAACAATTTTTGAATTAATGCGGCAAGTTTTATATATCGAAAATCAAAACCAGAAGGATCGTTTTGATCGGGTTTACAATTTTGAATAATTTGATTTAATGAGTCATTAAAATCTAATTCAACTGATGGTGCCTCAAATTTATATTGTTCATCATAAAGCATTCTCCCGTTTTGTTCCGTGATAATCCCAGTAAATGGATCAACTAAAAAAAAAGGAACAAACGAGTCATCATATATTGTATAACTAGTTGCTCCCATTAGTTTACCAGCTTGAAACCACTTAAATCCACAATTCACACAACCATTGGCATAAAACGACCCTAATGAATATTCGGTACTATAGGATTTAACTAATTCTATTTTTTCATCGACGGCACTATAAATAGCAATACTTGTGCCCCGCGGATAATCACATCCATCCATTACTAAAATACTTGCGTCTGTAAAACCAGATTGTGCATATCCATTCCAAGCATGTTTTAAATGATGAATTTGATATTTTTTTGCAATATAGTGCCCGCGAACAACCCCATCAATAGCTAATTCTGTATTTAATTCATTTAATTCATTTATAGTAAGTCCTTGACTATCCAATATCGTACATTCGTCCGCCGAAATCCCAAGTTCTTGGGCCCGATCTTGACACCAGGTTCGCCCCCAACTATTCGAATAATTATATTTCCGCCTTAAAAGACGTTCATCTTCGATAAATGCTATAATAGATTTATTATACACACCAATTACGCCAGCCGATGCCTCGCTCGGCTCAAATTCTCCACCCCATTCACTCTTCTTCATAAATATCCCTTTCTTCAAGTAATATATAATCAATTGGAAAAATACTTTGTTTAATAGTATTAATTAGTATATTAAAATCTTCTAATTCTTGTAAAACAACCCCCGACAACGTGGGCCATAAAAGATTCTCTTGCTTTTCTTTATTTGCACAAACATTAATACCATACATTCCTGTTTCAATTTTAATATAATTTATAATTAAATCATTTTTTATAATGGGTTCAAAAAGAGATACAGGAGAATACTGTATTAAATTTTGATATGAGTCTATAGTAAATAACTCTTTATAATATCCGGGGGCAAGCGTTACTTGTTTATCATACATAAAATGACTAAATTGAGGATTTGGAAGAAAATTTGGATCAAGATTACAAGGAAAATAATAAAAAATATTATTACTCATATTAAAAACACATAAAATATCTTTAAAAATAGATTTAAAAGGAAGTCCTACACGAATACCAACCAAAACAAATTTTTCATTTTTATTAAAAGTTTCAGCAGGGCTTTCAATATATTCTAAAGTATAAAGCAACTTACGCAACTCATTATTCCAATCTATATGTGATAAATGGGGTAAAACATATCCATTTTCATTAAAAATATCCATTATTCGCCTCATTAAAATATCACCAATTTTAATATCAGCAAACGGATGTTTATGTTGGATTGATTGAATATTGGTTGATAAAATATATCCTTTTTTATCAATAGCCTTTTTTATTTGGTCAAAAGTATATACCATTATACGATTTCCAAAAATCTTTTGACATCTTGTTGAATTCGAATTTTTGAATCAATATATCCACAACAATTAGAAACGTCACAATTTTTAAAATTTGTACAGGTGCTTCCTACAGTATCTCTTTCTGGTAAAACAATCCACACTTTATCATCAAGAGTATAATGAAGACATGTTGAATGATTTGATTCATAATTTACTATTTCGTTTAAATCAATATCTTTCGTATTCCAAAAATATTCTAATGCGTCAAAAAAAGTTTTTCTTTTTGGAAAAAATAAAGGTAAATCAACAGCCATTTCTTCTTTGGTTTTATATTTACTCGCAAAAGGAAGATATGGTACATTAAGATTTACCCGACAATTCCATTGTTTTTCAAAATCTTTAATTATTAATTTTTGAGATAAAATTTCTTCTAAAAAATGTTGGGTAATAATCATTTCAATATGAATTTTTAATTTTGGAAATCTTTTTTGTGTCTCACACACTATTGTTTCCCAAATAGTTTTTGTCATTGAATTAAATCTATATATGGAATCCCAAGAAGTACAAATAAGAAATTTATCTTCTACATTATGTGATTTTAAATATCGACAAAACACAAACCATTCTCTACTATCCTGATACATTAAAGATGCAGTGATTAATACTCTTTTTGTTTTTCCTTCTTTTATTTTATTAATAATACAATCTATTACCTTATAAAAAAGATTATTAAGTTCGGAATTTTTAAGTTGTCCATCAAAAAATTCACCACCAATAAGACCAATAGAATCATATGTTCGATGAGGAATTTCATTAAGAACATTTAATGTATATTCTAAAGATTTTTTTTTATTTCTTACTGCCGGAATTTCTCTATTAAAACAAAATGGACAATTATGGTAACAATCTTTCCATATCTCAAATTGAAGAAACATTAAAACTCCTAAATTAAAGACAATATATCACACAACATGCATCGAGAAGAATCACCATAAGCACCATAAGCAATATGATGCCCACACACCAACGATTCGTCATCTTTAATTTCGTTTTTTTCATTTTTTAAGCGATGTACGATTTTAATTCCATCTTTTGGTTGTGATATATTATATTGTCGATGAGTATACAAAGTATCAGCTCTATATTTTATATTACAAAGTTTATCATAAAATTTATCTTCGGTTTTAATAACTTTATTTAAAAATTTTAAAAAATCATCCCTTCGAGGGAAAAAATTTAATAATGGAGATTCCCGAAATCTTGATGGAACCGGCGGTTTACAAAATATTTCCGTATTATAATTTTTTGAAAATTCAAAAAAAGAAAATTTATTATTTAAATAATAATCTATTAAATGTTGAGTAAGTACCATCGTAGTATTTAAACGAATATTTGAATATTCATTATGAAGTTTAAAAATATTATTTTTCCAATTATCTAAATAAATTTTTTTATGAAATCGTCCAACAAAATCATAAGATGTTGCAATCCAAAGTCCTCCAGTAGATGTAATGGGTATTATAGTTTTAAAATAATTATCTAAAACCTCCCATAAATCTTGCTTCGCGCGTATTAAAGAAGCAGACAACCAAATACTGTCCAATTCTTTGGAAATAAGTTTCTGACTCAAAATAGATAATATTAAATAAAATTTTTTTTTAATTTCTGGTGTATTCAGCTGTCCTTGCCAGAATTCACCCCCAATAAACCCAACAGTATCATAATCTTTAATAAGGTTATTATCCTGTATTAAATTAAACACACTATCTAATAATTCAATTTTTTTATTTACCGGTGTTTTTTGAGATGGTCCTAAAAAACAAAAATCACAACCAACATCACACTCACTCCACAATTCAAACTGGATACTTTTATTACTCATAATTATAATCCTTGAATATCACACAACATACATTTATTACTATCAGAATAACAATTATACAAAATACTGTGCCCACATTTTTCTTGTAAAATCTCTTTACCGTCAGCTAATCTTGGTGATTGGTCGGCCGGCTCATTTGGATCAAATAAACCAGTATGTTTAAAAGTTCCAGAATATTTTATCGAAGATACCGTAGTGTTATATATATCAGGAAATTTGAATTCTAACCAAATTAAAAAATTTAAAAAATCTTTACGTTTAAAAAAAAAATCATTTAATATTTTACCAGTATGAATTGGATGTGGATAAAGAAAAACTAACTGATTCCCAGGAATATCATCTTCAATAAATTTCTTAATATTCCAAATGCCCGAAAAAATACTATCAATTACATATTGAGTTAATATCATTTGTACACCAGTTTTATAATTATATCTTTTAGAAAATTTATTTATATTTTCTAATACTAGCAATCTTGTGGTTTCATCTTTATATCGATATTTAAGATCATAACTAAAATTCACATCTAAAACGCAAATTCCGCATTCTTGAATAATCTTATCACAACACATAAATAAAAAAGATGGATCATATATTCCATTTGTAACTGTTGAATATTTGCTCCAACCTATTTCTCGTTTATTTGACTTAAGAACTTTAGTTATAATATCATCAATCAAAGACAAAAATGCCAACTGATATTCCTGATCTATTAACCCATAAATTTCACCACCTAAAAGAGATATTCCTCGCGAAAATTTACCTTGCCAATCTACATAATCAAGATTGTATTTAATATGATTTATTCTTTTAATTATATCCGCAATAGAAATTGGTTGTTGTTCCAAGCGTAAACAAAAATCACACCGATTAGTACAATTTGGCATTACCCCATATTGCACCATATTTTCTAAAAACATAAATACTCACCATTCTTTTGTAAATTAAATATATCACACAGCATACATTTATTACTATCTTCGTAATTAGCGTATTGATCGGGATGCCCACACACCAAATGTCCAAAACTCTCGCCTTCAAAAGCAAAAGTATAATTTTTTAAATCTCGGATTTGTAACTCATCAGTAGCTGCAAAATATATATGTGATGCTCTTCGATAAGATTGATTTAAAAATCTTTCCCATATATTTTTATATTTTTGATGTTTTATTATTCCACACCAAAATTTTAAAAAATCATTTCTCTTACAAAAAAAATTATCTAAATTTAACTTTGTCTTACCATAAGCAGCTATAAAATCAAATTGATCATCATCAAAAGTATCTAAAATTTGAAATACCTTTTTATCATTTGCATTATATGCATTAATAAAATATTGTGTTAAAATAGTTGTAATATGAATAGAAATATCCATAGATTTAATTATATTAATGTTTTCCCACCAAATTTGTTCATCATCATTAAAAAATCTATTATATAAATCCCAACTTGCTCCAACTAAAATAAATTTTTTAAAATCTTGAAAATAATTTAAAGAATGTTCTAATAAACTATTTTTAAATCGATATTTTAATCCAGTTACTAAATAACATTTTTTAATTTTCCCCTGTTTAATTAAATCTATAATATTCCATAAAAGCAGATCAAAAGATTTTAAATAATTAATATCATAATCGTTAAAAACTTCTCCTCCGCGAATAGTCAATTTATCAAATTTCCCCCAATCTATACTGGGAAGATAATCTATTGCTCGATTAATAATTTCAACCTTTTGATCTGCTTTTAAAATCATATTTGGATCAGAAAATTTTCCTAATGGGCCATTGATTAAACTTTTATCTAACATTAAATTACAAAATTTGCATCGATTAGTTCGACATTCTGCCCACAATTCTAACTGAAATTGTTCTCTCATTATAAAATCCATTTATTTAAATCTACTATTACATTTATCCCAAATTAAAATATGCAATATACATCGAAGATGAACTCGACGAAGAGCTTGACGAAGAACTTGAACTAGACGAACTAGATGAACTGGAACAACAACACCATACCCCCGATATTCCGGCAGACATATTAATAGCACCACTTCCCTTTGTTGTTAATACAAAAGAATTACATAATTGTGTTAATAATGAATTTATATCACTCGCTGAAATTGTTGGCTCAGTACTTTCGGCCGGAAGCGCCGCAAAAGCATTTGCAACATAAGCTAATCCAACTGCATTTGTTGTTGGATTAGTAACAACAACAATACGGCGATTAGCAAACTCTGTAACACACACAATAAAATGAAGAAGACCTTTCAATGTAACTTGCTGCCCAGCTTTACTGGTAATACCATTATTTACTAAAAATTGATTCCAATCTGTATTAAATTGCGTCGTCGTAACAATTGCTGGTTTTCCTCCGGAAATTGTTACAGCCATTTGTGCCGCAGCTTTATCTCTAGTGGATTGCCATCCAGCTACTCCGTTCCAAGCCCCATATCCAGCAACCGAATATGTTGTAGCAGCATTAAATACACCCAATGTTAAATTACCAGTATATGAATTTAAATTATTAAATTGATTAATCAAAAGACTATACATTTGATCTGCTAATTGCTGATAAGTTATATTAGCATTTGCAAGAATACTCACGAATAATACTCCTACGTTTAAATATTTTTCAAAAAGAAAGCTGACATAGCGTGTTTAGAAACTAATTCCCCAAATACTGTAAATGCGTTTTTAACTTTAAATAATTCATTCATTTGAATCGACATATTATTAACTTTATTCATAATATTCGCAAAAAGAGAAATAGTTCCCAATGAAAAAATGCCAAAATATAAAGATGGTAATTCTTTTAAATCTTTTTCATCTATCGGAGATAGTGGTAAATCACAAGATGCAATTAAAGATAAATACCAGAAAACAAGATGTGTATAAAATTCTTGTATTTCATCTTTAAGTTCTTGTCGTAAATCAATATATTCGGCTATATCATTAATATAAGATTGTTCGTGTTCAAAAAAATTATCATCAAAAACATTGTGTGCGTTAATCAATCGAAAAATATTTAAAATATCAGTTGGTTCGGAACAATCTTTATTATTTAAAAGATTTTTAAAATAATTTAATTTTTTTTCAAACGAAAAATTTTTTATTTCGTTCATTTTTTCTCCTTTTTATATCTTTTCTTTTAAGCTTTATACACAGCATATGGGTGCTTCCAAGCAGTCCAAGTTGCTCCATTATCATTAGATGTTCGATATAACGTATCCGACGTATCTTCATGCTTATTAGCTTCTTGTAAAATTTTTGTTGTGGAACCTGTTCCAAATATTGATACACTAACCCACCACCCAGCAACTGCCGCAATAGGCACACCAGTAGTTGTTGCAACAGCCTGAATAAAATATTTACCAGGATTAATTAATGTATTAAAATTATTTGCAGATAACGCAACGCCAACCCCAGAAGAGCTTCCAGTTCCACCATTAGCAACACCCAAAACCCCAGTAACGCCTAAAGTTGTATTACCTGACGGAGGAATAACACTCCCCGAAGCATTAGAAGCTAAATTAATTATTCCTGTTGGAATAGTATTTCTTCCTGTTCCACCACTAGTTGGATTTAATATCCCCGAAACATTTGAAAAACTATGATCTAAATATCGTGTAACATCTAATTCCCTCCAATTATATCCTGGGGAATTCCAATTAACATTTGCAGTATTACTATATCTATAATAAATTTTACCAGCATGGGAACTACATTTGGTAAGATAAATCCATTGATAAATATATGGGGAATCTTTATCTTTTCTATATGTAAATAAAAAAGCATCACAACCATTAGTTCCTGTTGGACCATTAATAATATTTTCAACATACGCTTGACTTGTTAAAGAATAATGATTAACATTATTATCACCAACAAATGTACCAGAACCAACACCAGAAAAATCAAGCGAAGAGGTATTAATCCAATCACTCCACGTCGTTCCGCCATCTAATGTATTGCGTGAAAAAATTTGATTCCGAAACATACCCGTAAAAACACTTAATTTTTGCCAAACAGTAGAAGCTCCAACTTCCGGAGCTAAAATTTCAATCGAAACTATATCAGTATTTGTAATTCCATCAGGACCATTATTACACCCATCAGCCAAAAAAAATCTACCATATGTAATTAACGTATTTAAATCTTTTTCTTCACTTAAAATAAGACTAGTCATTGAGTTAAGGGGTATACCACCAAGAGTATAGCCATCTCCAACGCCCATTGTCATTGTTTCAAGATCAACCATTGGCTCGCCAGGATGGGGAACCCAACCTTTTGTAGCTTTAGTCGATCCGCGCATTATCCTAATATCTGTATCTTGTAAAGTTGCAGGCATCTAAAAAGCTCCTCTACATTTTTTAATTATTATATATTTAATAACTATTGTTATTTATGAAGTTTCAGCAATAAAATCTAGCCACTGTTTTAATATGCTTCCGCGGGGTACTGTTATTGTTAATTCTAAATCCCAACTAGTCTTAGTTAAATTTAATTTAGCACCAGCAGCTGTAAATCCCCACACTGTGTCCGTAGTATTATAAAATAATAAATTATTTGATTTTAAAATACAATTTTTTCCCTGCCAAGCCAACGAATACCCAGACGTTGAATCACCACCATTAGTTACTTGAGGTAAAAATATAGGAATAATATCACCAGGCATAAATGGTGCTTCTTTTACCTTACAGATTCCTTTTATTTTAATTTGGGCAAAATTTAAATCTCTTTGTGAAAAATTTTGTTTATGTTGTACGTCAAGAGATGGAATAGCCCCAGTAATACCAACAGTTGCTGATGTGCCAACTGCTGACGCCGTAAAAAACTTTGTAGTATCTAATAATGTCGTATATACTTTCAATTCCGTCATTTCTTTGTGTTGTGTATAACCAAATGGATTCGGATAGTAATTTAAAGATTGTTGTAACAAAGGGGTTGCTACTACTGTTCCTGGACGCATACTATTTTGATATGCGGCCAAAGTAGCTACATCAAATTTGCTTAATGGAATTTCTACCCAATTTTTTAAATTTTTTGAATACCAACTATTTGTATTTCTATAATTAACTCCTTCAAAAGTAGTTGTTATTGTTTTACTAATAATATAGTTATCATTACCATTACTAGTTAATTTAAATAATCTATTAGATTCCGCAGGAACACTGAAAGAAATCATATCAATTTTTGTAAATTCGCCGGTATTTAAATCTAAATCAATCCACGATTGTCTATCTTTAGATAAAAATCTCCATTTTATAGGAGAAATAATATATGGGTAAAAAGTTGGTTCAATTTCTATTCCGGTTGATGTTGGAGTAATTGGATTATAATTATTAGAATCTAAAAAAGAAACAGGAATACGCTCTGTTAAATTTGGAGAATATATCCAATTTCCAATTATTTTATAATCGACCAAATGTGGTTGAATAGTCTGATCATTCCAATTCCATCGCCCACTGTTAGATACAACCCAAGTATCTAACTTAATTTTTTTAACTTGTCTATCATTAAAAGAATATGCCGCACCATAAGGTACAAAATATGCATAACCATTATAAATACCAAGGGGATGATAATAAAAATTTTCATTAGTTGTTGTTGCTAATTTGGTTGATAATTCAATATATTTATACTGTACATTGTCAAAATCTTTAATAACAGCATAATGAGTTACCGCAATATTAGATGCGGGCTCTGTAATTACACCTGACGCCGATACGGCGATATTATCATTACGAACATATGCACTAAATAATGAATATTTGTTCTGTACTGTAAAAAATTTTTCTCGAACTTCAATTCTTGAACTAGCATTAGGAACAGCTACTCCAGTCAACATCATTGACGCGAGTTGTTGACCACTTGTTCCACTTCCTGTAGCCGAATAAAAAACTTCTACTTTAGAATTATTTTGAGAATTCTTAACATATTTTCGCGGATTGGCATGAGTTGCTCCACCAGTAATTACAGGAGTTACAGTATTGGCGTTGGGATGAGCACTAATTACCCAAGTATTTGCTCCCGCAGATACTTCTGGATTAGCAAGACCGGTCGTTGCAAATGTTGTAAATGTAGTTTCTTCACTAAAATTAATTGGTTTCGGTAAATTGGAATACCATCTTAAATCAGATCTATCAGATTGAACATATGGAGCATCTTCTGGTAAAGCCGAAGCGTCTTCTGTTTTTATTGGTTCATCTAAAAAACTAAAATATGGAGCAGTTTGGTCTGTGCTTTTACAACATTGCCAATCTGTCGTATCTTCTGGATTAATATAAAAATCACCAATATTATAATTCTTAGTTGAATTCCAAAATGGCGGGAATAAAGCTTCTAAAATGCTCGACCGCGTTAATTCACCACCACCACCACCAACAGTCAATCCACCACTATCTTTTAATTTATTAGCAACAATATCAGTAAAAGAATTAAAACTTATTTCATTATATTCGCCTTCAACAATATTCATTTTTAAATATGGAATTAAACCATCTTTCTTTTTTCTTAACGGAACTCTAAATGTATTTAATCCATCACCAGAACTAAAACTATCACAAAAACTATTTGCAGCAACTTCCGCTTCCCAATTAACATCTGAAAGTAATGATTCTCCCGATTCTTGTATTTTTTTCCACGCCGCAGAATATGTAGCACGGGAAAGTTCGCCATGATTCAGTGTTAAATTTAAAAATCCAAATTCATCCTTTTCAACTTCTACCCATATAGTTGTAAGTAATGGTGTTGAAGAAGCTAAAGGAATAAATTGTGTACTTGACATATATATTTAATTTCCTTTATTTAATTATATTTTTAAACCAAAATTATTTTATTTTAAACTTAGTTGCCGATAAAATACTATCTATATTCGTACCATTAATACTAAAAATTAATGATTGATTTTCTTCAGTAGTTAATTTAAAATTAATTACAGTGCTCCAATTAGTCCACCCACTAAAACTACCCTTTAATCTTTGGCGAACATAATAAACAGTATTTAAAAATAACTCACAACCAATATAAGTCAAATTATCCGGTGTATAAGTCATAGCCCCAGAATCCCAAAGTGGAACATCAAACCCAGTTGCTGATGTACTAATTTGAATTTGTTTTTCCGAAACAACTTGGGTACTAACTATCAGGAGATAAGAAATA